>OLIF01000012.1_pt1 | contig 276000 bp, 249 predicted proteins | sample 1609681 | NCBI WGS metagenome assembly OLIF01 (sample SAMEA4350143, study PRJEB24818) | metagenome | biome: human; feature: gut; material: faeces | place: Denmark | collected 2013-09 | reverse complement strand
ATCGACAACGACCGCGAAGACTGGAAGCGTATCTCGGCATCAATGCGCAAACAGCCTGATGCCCTTCGCTACGACCGCCAGACTATTTTTGGCCTTGTCCGTGAACGTCCGATCGACATTCACAAAGACCCTGTGGCACTGAACAAATACATTACTGAATACCTGACGACAAAAGGCGTGTTTGAAGATGAAGAAACGGATCAGAGTCCTGCTGATGTTCTCCGGTCGTCAGCAACACAAACTGATGCAGTGGAAACAGAAGTATCTGGCACCCAAAAAAATGAAAGCGCACTGGAAGCTGAACCATCTGTAGAGCGTGAAGGACCGTTCTACTTCCTCTTTACCGATAAGGACGGCGAAAAATACGGTCGCGCAAACAAACTGTCTGGTCTGAATAAGGCGCTGGCTGCCGGGGCTACTGAAATCACCAAAGAAGAATACGTCGCCCGAAAAAATGGCACATACACAGGCTTACCGCAAAATACCAATGCCGCACAAAACTCTGAACAACCAGAGCCGGTAAAAGTTAACACGGTCGAAACAAATAAAAAAATGGAGACAGAAAATCTGCCTGATGCCGACAAAGTGCTTACTGCATCACGTGGTGAATTTGTTGAAGGAATTAGCGACCCGAATGATCCGAAGTGGGTTGAGGGGATCCAGACTCGCGATTCTGTGTACCAGAATCAGCAAGAAATGGAACAGAACGACCAGAAAGCGGAACAAAACAGCCCGGATGCGCAACAAAACGGGCCAGAAGTGCAACAGTCAGAGCCAACAGCACAACAGGAGACTGAAAAAAGCTGCAATACTTGCGGCCGGGCTGGCGGTGGAAAATGTCCGGACTGCGGGCCTGTTATGGGTAACACAACATATCAGGAAACATTCGATGAAGAAAATCTGGCTGAAAAAGATTCGGAGAAAATGGAAAGCACTGCGCATTCTCGTAAGGAGAGCGCTGGTGACGCTCAGCATGGCAATAGCAGTGATGAAACTGGCGAGACGGCAAATCCCCTAATTCCGGTGAACAGTCATCATAAATACATATCCACCAGCAACAGAATGTGGACTCATATGATGATCGACCTGGAAACCATGGGAAAAAATCCTGATGCTGCAGTTATCTCAATAGGTGCAATATTTTTCGATCCGCAAACCGGAGATATTGGGCCAGAATTCAGTAAGACCATCGATCTGGATACTGCTGGCGGTGTCATTGACAGGGACACCATTAAGTGGTGGCTGAAGCAATCGCGCGAAGCGCAGTCTGCCATTCTGGCTGATGAAATCCCGTTAGATGATGCACTGTTGCAATTACGGGAATTTATCGACGAAAACTCTGGTGAGTTTTTTGTTCAGGTCTGGGGCAACGGAACCAGTTTCGACAACGTAATTTTACGCCGTTCATACGAACGACAGGGAATCCCCTGCCCGTGGCACTACTGCAATGATCGCGATGTTCGCACGATCGTTGAACTGGGAGGAGCCATGAACTTCGATGCCAGAACGGCTATTCCATTCGAAGGCGAGCGCCACAATGCACTTGATGACGCCCGTTACCAGGCAAAATACGTTTCAGCTATCTGGCAAAAACTGATCCCGAGTCAGGCTGATTTTTAATGTTCAACCCCGGTTGTCGTCCACCAGCTATAGTGGCGGCGACCATGATTAGCGAACAACGCTCATGGCAAGACTTATTCTGCTCACTGAGTGGGCAAAAGAGGAATTCAGTGAACCGGTCCCTACTCCGGGTACATTAAGTAAATACGCTAAAGCCGGAATGATATTTCCCCTCCCCAAAAAAGTTGGAAGACACTGGCGAGTGGATCCACGGGCTCGTTTTGTCGGAATGGTAAGCAAGCCTGAGGTGATCGCCACAGATCACCCGGCTTTAAAGAGGATACTGGAAGATGGCTCGCCCTCGAAAATATAAAACCGATGTTCCGGGGTTATCTCCGTATTTTGACAAAAGAAATAACAAAGTTTACTGGCGGTACAGGCATCCCATCACAGGCAAAAATCACGGACTCGGCAGTATTGACCAGAAACTGGCGGAAACCATTGCAGCAGAAGCAAACAGCCGCCTTGCCAGACAACAAATGGAACAAATGTTCAGTCTGCAGGAAAAAATTATTAGTGATACCGGCGGTTCATCAACCGTTTCAATTTTTCTGAATAGTTACAGAAAAATTCAACAGGAAAGATATGAAAACGGAGAGATCAAACTCAACACGCTAAAACAGAAAGCGGCCCCTCTCAGAGTGTTTGATGAACGTTTTGGAGCCAGGCAATTAGATGCCATAACCGTAAAAGATATTGTATCGGTGTTGGAAGAATACAAAGCAAGAGGACATAACAGAATGGGACAAATTTTCAGGAAAGTACTGATCGATGTTTTCCGGGAAGCTCAACAAACAGGCGATGTCCCGCCAGGGTTTAATCCGGCAGAATCGGCAAAAAAACCACAGGTACGGGTATCAAGGCAACGACTGACCTTTGATGAGTGGATGATGATTTATAACGCAGCGGAAAAAGAGGGTTACTTTTTACAGCGTGGCATGTTGCTTGCGCTGATGACAGGGCAGCGTCTTTCGGATATTAGCAAAATGCAGTTTTCGGATATCCGGGATGGCTATCTTCATGTTGAACAGCAAAAAACGGGAGCCCGAATTGCTATCCCTCTGACTCTGCGTTGCGATAAATTAAATCTTACCCTGGATGATGTGGTGTCATCCTGTCGCGATTGCGTTCTTAGTCCGTGGTTATTGCACCACCATCACGCGAAAGGGACAGCTAAGCGCGGCGGAATGGTTAAACCAGCAACGTTAACTGTTGCATTTAAAAAAGCCCGGGATTCTGTAGATTACAACTGGTGTGCCAATGGTACCCCACCCTCTTTCCATGAGCAGAGATCTTTATCAGAACGATTGTTCAGAGAACAGGGAATTGACACCAAAACTTTGCTGGGCCATTCGAATCAAAAAATGACCGATATTTACAACGACGCACGCGGTAAGGAGTGGAAAAAACTGGTCGTTTGACGACCAGTTTTGCAGAAGAGTTTTGCAGAGATTTTGCAGAGAAAATTAAAAGCGGTACCCGGCAGAGAACATAAACACCCACGGATCCAGTCGTACCGCGTCTTTCACGGGGGTTCCATTAAATTTATAACTGGCGGTAGTGTCGATATCCATGTACCAGACCGACATATTCAACAGCCAGTCACGATTAATCAGGTAGTCCACACCCACCTGTCCCGCCATTCCCCAGGAGTCTTTCAGACTAAGGTCAGATAATCCAAGACTTTTACCGGTGTCATTGAAGCCATTATCAAAGAAGGTGGTGTAGTTAATACCGGCCCCGACGTAAGGACGGAATTTACTGCTGGAATCGCCAAAATACCATTGTGCCATCAATGTCGGTGGTAAATGATGAACTGTTGCAATATCCCCGGTTGTGGCTGTGCCAACTTTATGGCGGAACGGCGATGCCGCCAGTAGTTCAACACCAATGTTATCGGTCGCCATATAAGTGAAGGTCAGGCCCAGTTGGGTGTTATTAGTCACACTAAATCCCCCCAGGCTTCCCAGTGTTCCCCCCGCACCTTCCGTTGGACGTACTGTCGCCGAACCTGCACGAATGAAAAACTCGCCTGCTTCATGCGCAAAAGCATTGCCAGAGAGAAGAGTTGTTACTGCCAAAGCCGCCACTGTTAACTTTTTCATATCCGCTCCGTCGTTATGGTTATAAAAACGTGACAAATATACCTACATTGGGGTAACAAATGATCCTACACAGATCACATTGCATTCGCTAAAACACTCTTTTTTGATCTGGATTAATTTATAAGTTGCATTGAAAATCCTGGTTAATCTGACTCAGGTCAATTTTTATATATTTACGCAATGAAAATATTCTCCCCACAACCTCTTGCCCTTGAGCGACGAGCTGGTTAATTTATTTTCCTACGTGATTACTTGATACGTTTTCTTGTTACAGGTGAATTCATGAGCGATCTCAATCCGTGCATGACATGCGGAGCCTGTTGTGCTTTTTTTCGTGTCTCTTTTTACTGGGCAGAAGGTGAAGACGCTGGCGGTTGTGTTCCCGTCAAACTCACAGAGCAAGTCAACCCGTTTTTACGTTGTATGGCAGGAACGAATCAAAAATCTTGCCGCTGTATTGCCCTCAAAGGCACGCCTGGAGAATCGGTGAGTTGCAGTATTTATGCAAACAGGCCTTCAACGTGCCGGGAATTTGGCGTATCTGGCGAAGCGGGAGAAATCAATGAAGCCTGCAATCGTGCCCGCGCCCACTACGGATTACCTCCGCTTTACAAAGATATGCTTTTCCATACAAGGCCCGATGCTGCCACTGAGGACTTAACCAGGGTACAATTGCCCGCTAATTAACACCTGCATAAAACTCAAGGAGAGTGCATGTCTATCACGGCGCAGTCCGTATACCGTGACACCGGAAATTTCTTCCGTAATCAATTTATGACCATTTTGTTGGTATCGTTGCTATGTGCGTTTATCACAGTGGTGTTAGGGCATGTTTTCTCACCCAGTGACGCACAGCTTGCGCAACTCAATGACGGCGTGCCCGTCAGCGGCAGTAGCGGGCTGTTCGATCTGGTACAAAATATGTCTCCCGAGCAGCAGCAAATTTTGCTCCGCGCGTCAGCCGCTTCTACTTTTTCAGGATTAATCGGTAACGCCATTCTCGCGGGAGGCATATTATTAATTATTCAACTCGTTTCTGCGGGCCACCGGGTTAGCGCATTACGCGCTATTGGCGCAAGTGCTCCGGTATTACCGAAGTTATTCTTGTTGATCTTCCTGACGACGCTAATTGTACAAATTGGCATCATGCTGGTGGTCATTCCTGGTATTATCATGGCTATCTTGCTGGCGCTGGCGCCAGTGATGCTGGTACAGGACAAAATGAGCGTCTTTACTTCCATGCGCAGTAGTATGCGGATGGCATGGGCGAACATGCGTCTGGTGGCGCCAGCGGTAATGAGCTGGTTACTGGCAAAAACGCTATTGTTGCTGTTTGCCTCTTCATTTGCCGCACTAACCCCAGAAATTGGCGCAGTCCTGGCGAACACATTGAGCAACCTGATTTCAGCCGTGTTGCTCATCTATTTGTTCCGCCTGTATATGTTGATTCGCCAATAACCCTGAAGCATTTGATTACGGAATCGTAAAATGAAGCAGTTTCTTGATTTTTTACCGCTGGTTGTCTTCTTCGCGTTCTACAAGATTTACGACATCTATGCGGCAACTGCGGCGCTAATCGTCGCCACGGCGATCGTGCTTATTTATAGCTGGGTTCGCTTTCGTAAGGTTGAAAAGATGGCCTTGATCACCTTTGTTCTGGTGGTCGTCTTCGGTGGTCTGACCCTGTTCTTCCACAACGATGAGTTTATTAAATGGAAGGTGACTGTCATTTACGCCCTGTTTGCCGGTGCGTTGCTGGTAAGTCAATGGGTAATGAAAAAGCCGCTAATTCAACGTATGTTGGGTAAAGAGCTCACTCTGCCGCAGCCGGTATGGTCGAAGCTGAATCTGGCCTGGGCAGTCTTCTTTATTCTTTGCGGCCTGGCGAATATCTACATCGCATTCTGGCTACCGCAAAATATCTGGGTCAATTTTAAAGTATTTGGTCTGACCGCCCTCACCTTAATCTTCACACTGTTAAGCGGTATTTATATTTACCGCCATATGCCACAGGAAGATAAATCATAACCAGCCTGCCAGCCCTTCGGGGCTGGCGCTGCATCTCCTCTGTTCTCCTCAGGAAAATCATAGTAGCATCGCGCCTGTGATTTTCCTTTTTAGTCGGTTTTACCATGTCAACAACACATAACGTCCCCCAGGGCGATCTGGTTTTACGAACTTTAGCTATGCCTGCCGATACCAATGCCAATGGCGATATTTTTGGCGGTTGGTTAATGTCGCAAATGGATATTGGTGGCGCCATTCTGGCAAAAGAAATTGCTCACGGTCGTGTCGTGACTGTACGGGTGGAAGGCATGACCTTCCTGCGCCCTGTGGCAGTCGGTGATGTGGTGTGCTGCTATGCGCGCTGTGTCCAAAAAGGGACGACATCGGTCAGTATCAATATCGAAGTGTGGGTGAAGAAAGTGGCGTCAGAACCTATCGGACAGCGCTACAAAGCGACGGAAGCGTTATTTAAGTATGTCGCCGTAAACCCGGAGGGGAAACCTCGTCCACTCCCGGTTCTGTAATCTCAAAGTTGGACAGCATCTGAGTAAGGTGCTGTCCAGTGGACTCCTTGCTTTTCTATGTTTCAGGTCAGCTCAGCAAACTCAATTACCCGTTGATCCTCGACAGGATACGTCTTAGCGTTGCTTCAAACTCTTTAAGACTGATGCAATCTATATTTCGCCCTACCACAATATTTTCTGCGATGTCCTGCATTGACGGCCAACGCGTCTTATAATCCCCGTAGACGGCAATAGCAGGCGTATTGTAAGCACTGGTCATATGCAGTATTGAGGTATCAGGTGTAATAGCCAGATAAGCATCTTTAATAACCGCCGCGGAACGCATTAGCGAGGGTGACAATGAGAGTCGGAAAACATTACTGCATAGCTCCGTTAATTTTATAGCGCTATCCACACCTTTAGGACCATGCACAATAACAATTGGCATGTCACATTCCTGTTGAATTATCGTAATAAGGTTCTGAGCAACAGAATATGAAAAGGTTCTCGCAGCGATGCTGCCTTCTAAATTTAGCGCGATATAACGCCCTAATACAAAAGTCTCACGGCGGACTTCTGTTAATACCTCTTCGCTTAAAGGAAATTCATATCTTGCCGGGACGCAGGGGAAACCCGCCTCTCTCATTAATGTCGCCCAGGTCATGGGGACCGGTGCTCTCAGAGACTGATCCATTCTGGACGCTATTCGGCACACTGGGGAGTAGCATTTCTGAGACAATCCCACTACCTGAAAATTGACTCTGGCTTTTAATGTGCTGATAAAAATCATCGCCTTAAAGTTTTTTTTGCGCATTGCCTCAATGCAAAGATCTGGCGTACCGTATTGTTCTTTTATTGTTTTTGCGACTTTTTTAATCTCATCGACACTGGCATGATCCTGCATCGTCATACTCATGACTGTGAGTTTTGTTTGATTTAACTCAAGGGCATCGAAAACGGGTTGATTAATTGAGGATGCAACAATTATAAGATGCGCTATCGGATGTTTTTCTAATGCACGTATAAGTGGATAAATAGCCATTGCATCCCCTATTTGATCAGGGATATGAATGACGACAAATTTTATATCATCAGCATGAATATTTTGTGCCTTATAATTATAAATTTTATATATAATATTCCTGAACATCGTTTGCAATATCATTGCGTCATACAATCCTTGTCGATCAAAAGGCTAAATTTTAGCGTAGATTATCAGATTCAGACGCCATCAACGTCATACTTCTATCCGTTGTTTTGTGAGATTAAAAAAAATAGCTAACGACAACAACTACAGATGCTTTTGCGCAACACGAATGCCGGAAAGGCTTCGCTCACTGAGGATGCAATTTACAAGTGGCTCCTGCTGCGAAAGAAAGTACGCTTACATGATGGTGAGTCCATTTTTTATACAAACCGGATGAGATCAACGTCCTGACCAGGAGGCCAGAACGTTGTCGCTATTGAATCTCAGTAGTGCCATTGATGCGAAACACAATGTTAACCACTATGCCAGTGCCTGGCTTACCGGGTTCATAACGCCATCTGCGCATCGCATTTTTCACTTCTCGCTCAAACATGTTGGCAGGTTTAGCGGAAAGGATCTGTACGTTATCCACACGACCATCAGGCGTGACATCAAATTTCACTTTGACCTGCCCTTCAATACGTAATGCCTGCGCCCGCGGCGGATACAACGGTTGATTTCGGCTTAATGCACGCGGACCAGATGCCACACTCGTGACTGGTTTGCTGGTTGCAGCCGTTGCCGTACTGCTTGTCGGACGCGCCGGAGCGGTACTTTCAAACGGTGACGCCGGACGAGACTCTGCCGGTTTGGCATCACGTTTTGGCTGTTCCTGCACCTTTTTCACCGGTTTAGGCTTTGGCTTCGGTTTCGGCTTTGGTTTTTCGATAACCACAGGCGCTTCTTTTGGCGGTTCCGGGATGGGTTCCGGTTCGGGTTCTACCACGGGTTCCGGCGGCGGCTGAACGGCTTGCGGTGGTTCAAGATCGGCTGGCGCAACCATGGTGACGGAAATTGGCTGCGCTGGCGCAGGTAATTCAATAACCTGATGTACCGAGGTATAGAGAAGCCCCGCAACAACTGCACCATGAATGCAGACCGAAAGTAATGTCGGCCAGGGGAAGCGGCGAGGTAAATCATCAAAGGTCATTGTATCGTAGCTATTCGGCATTGTAGCATTAGCCATAACGTTTATAAGCTTATCTTTAAATGAGAATCAATTGCATGGGAGTTTATCACCATGAGAAGCGTAATAACATACTTGCGATACTCATCAACCATACAAGGCGTTGAAGGTGCTGACTCAACCAGACGACAAAACGACCTGTTCAAGCAGTGGCTGAAGAAGAATAGCGATGCCCGAATAATAGCGTCTTTCAGTGATGAGGGGTTGAGTGGGTACAAAGGTAAACATCTTACTGGTCAGTTTGGAGATATGCTTACCCGTATTGAGGCTGGGGAGTTTCCAGAAGGTACAATTTTACTAGTCGAAGCTATCGACCGCATAGGCCGCTTAGAGCATCTTGAAACAGAAGCCTTGATGAACCGCATCTTAGGCAACGGGATAGAGATTCACACATTACAAGATGGCCTTATCTACACAAAGGATGCTTTAGCCGATGACCTTGGTATAAGCATTATTCAGCGCGTCAAAGCCTACATAGCGCATCAGGAATCTAAGCAGAAGTCTTTCCGTGTTTCTCAGAAATGGGAACAACGTGCAAAGCTTGCCCTTGCTGGTGAACAACGTCTTACAAAGATGGTTCCCGGATGGATTGACCCTGAGACTTTCAAGTGCAATGAACATGCTGAAACTGTACGCTTGATTTTCAAGCTGCTGCTGGATGGTGAAAGTCTGCACAACATCGCACGCCATCTGCAAAGCAAAGGTATAAAGTCTTTTAGTCGTCGTAAAGATGCTAACGGTTTCAGTGTTCACGCTGTACGCACCATTCTAAGGTCAGAGACAACAATAGGCACGTTACCAGCATCACAACGTAATGACCGCCCCGCTATACCTAATTACTACGAAGCCGCGATTGACGCCCTGACATTTAGCAAGGCTCAAGAGATTCTTGACAAAAACCGTAAAGGCCGCACACCTGCAAGTAATAATCCGCGAACGATTAATATTTTCAAAGGACTGTTCAGATGTGAATGTGGCGCTACGGTGCACCCTACCGGGGTTAAAAACACGTATGAAGGGGTATATCGTTGCTGTCGACGTTTTGATGGTCGTTGTGACATTCCACAACTAAAACGCAAACCGTTTGACAAATGGATGATTGAGAATCTTCTATCAATGATTGTTGTGGGAGATGATGGGGAATCTGAGAGGAAAATTGCAGCATTACAGCATGAGGTTGAAGTTGTCACGGCCAGAATCAAGAAAGCTACCGCCCTACTTCTTGAAATGGATGACATTACAGAGCTGAAAACACAGGTGAAGGAGCTGAACCAGAAGCGTACAGAACTACAGACCACGATTGATAGCATGAGGCGTAAGGCTTCACTCACTGACAAGAAACTACCCCAGCTTAAAGACATTGACCTGACAACTAAAGCGGGTCGTGTCGAGTGTCAATTAATTTTGTCCAAACATCTGGAATCCCTGACACTGGGCAGAGGGCAAGTGACGGTTAAGTTGAGTAATGGTACTGAAATCGTAGTTCCTACAGACCCATTACCATTAACTGACGGAACAGCAATCTTTGAAATTGCTGAGAAGGGTCTGTTAGATGTTGACGCCTTCCAACTGTAGCAATCAATCAGGGGCTTCATAGCCCCCTTCCTTCTTTAGTAAGTACCACGCTTATTAGGGTTGACAGAGTATTTCCGCAGAGCATTACCTGCCTTGAGTACCTTTTCAGCACCTGAATTAGCTGAGTCTGAGAAGGTGCTTTGACCATCTTTCACGCTAACGTTCTTAGAGCACGCTACACGGGCTTTTAACGCTTCATCTGATAACTCACTTGCCGAATAACTAAATAATTCTTTGCAGGTCAACACAGGATTACCTAAACTCGTTGTCGTGTTCCCGGTGTTCTTTTTACTGGTAGCACCACCGTCATTCGTTGTAGCCGTCTTCCCAGTTGCCGCTGAAATATCTGTTTGTCCAACTACTGCTTTAAAGTTAATTTCCTGAAAAGTTAACTGGATTCTAAGTCCGTTTGAAATTCCAACATCTTTAGTGGCTTTGAAGGACGTGATAATAGCGTCATCAATCTTGATGCCGTCTTTACAGACTACTGAAATAATCTGTTTCTGGTCTCTCCAAGTTTCAAGAGTGTCGATAAAGTTCTCTACTAACTTACCGTTTTGTGAGATAAGAATACTTCCTCTTTCACCAACCACAACGACTCCGTTAATTATAATGGTTTTAGGTGCTCTCTGAACGTTATCTGTAACAGTTTGTCCTGATTGCATGTTCTGTGTAGTAACCTGCATAGGGCTATCAAATTCCATATTCTCAGTAGCCGACAGTGACAGGAAATTATCTGGCTGACCTTTTAAATGAAAATAGATGCCGTCTCTTCCTGTGTAGCGAATTTGCCTAGAGTCAAACATTAAATATCTCCTTTAAGTAAATATCCATGAGCTACGTGAAAAATAATTTTTAATGTGAGTAATTAGTTTGCAGATTTCACGTAGCACACGATTTATCAATTATTCTTCGAGCGGATAACCAGAACTCAGAAGCATATCTGAGGTGAACTGGTCATTAGCTGACTGTGTAAATCTAAAGAACGCTGGTTCATCAGGTCGAATGGTTGCTTCACCCGAGATACTGACTGCAACAGGCTTCCTGATTTCTGTTGTAAGAGTATCCACCTTTTTTCCTAACTCAGATACAGCCATAGCTAATTGAGCGTTGATATTAACCATGCCACCCGTGATAGTTGGTGTGATTGGTTGTGTGTTATTCACAAAGTTATTCATTGGCTCTTGAAAACCAGCAATCTTTGTAGCCGCGTTATTAAACCAGCCAGCGATAGAACTACCAATCTTAGCCCATCCCTCATTAATTTGATTGGGCTTGGCTGAATTGCCTTTGTATTCAGGGTTGAAATTTGTTTCTGTGCCAATGCCTGATTGGTGTAAGTTCGGATTTTTAGCTGCTTCAGGGTTTAAATTATCAAGAGCAAAGTTTACCAACTCTGCATAAAGAACAACTCTACCGACTTTACTTAGCGCACCACCTGAAGAACCAGCCTTACCAGCTTTAGCTTTATTAACAGCGTCACCGAATGAAGTAACAGCATTTGCAAGGTTTAACAAGCCTCCTGCTACATTTGCAGCTTTTTGAGCGGTAACAGCCACAGCAAGCATTTTCAAACCATCAATTAACCCATCAGATAAACCATCAACAATTTTTTTCTGAGTGTCATCCAGTGAACGATAAGCTAATGTCACTTCATCGAAGAACGCTCTCACCCTGTAAGAAATATCGGTTAGTGAATCGACACCATGTGACATAGAAGTCATGAGACTGCCAAGAGATTCACCAAGACTCTTACCGCTTCCGCCTAAACTGTTTAGAAGCGTTGTTAAGCTTCGTGTAAAATCTTGCAGACCATTTTCAGAACCTCTGAAAATACTATCAAGCGTGGTATTCCAAGAGTTTTTCAAGTTCCCTAGTTGTGCCTGTGTACTTTCTGAAATAGCTTTCCAGCCACCTTTAGCGGTAATTTGTTTATTCAGTTCCTGAGTGACTTTCTGAAGGGTATCGGCAGATTTTAAAGCTCCCTTCTTCATGGCATCAAATAATTCCTGCTCACTCTTTCCAGTTGCTTTAGCGAATACCTGAACCATACCGGGAACAGCTTCAGCCAATTGCCCCTTCAGTTCTTCAGCCATAATCTGACCTTTACCAGCCATCTGTGATAATGCTGTCAGTGCTCGCTTAATCTCTTCTTCATTTCTCCCCATCAAACGAGCATAGCCAATCATATTTTTAAAAAGCTCTTCAGAACCCTGAATACCCATAGATTCTTTAGCTGAAGCACCAAAACCAGCAAACTGTGATTGCAGTTCAGCAATATCTAAACCCGTTGTTTGAGCTAATGCCTTTGTGAAATCTTTTACTTGGCCTGCATTTTTATCAAATACGAAATCAATTGACCGTTCAGATGATGCACGTTGAAGACCAACTTCCATTACTCGCTGATAAGCGGATAATACAGCCTGAAAGCTGATAAATGCACCTGCTGCTCTAAATGCTGCTGAACTTAAACTATCAAGACTATTAGCTGCTTTGTCACCATTGATGCTGGTGGATGTGTGACCTCTGGACTTAATAAGAGCTTCTCGTACACTTGCGTTTAACTGAGCTAACCTCTCATTGAATTTTGAATTATCCATTGACCCAGCTTTAGCAGATAGCCCGTAAAACTGAGATTTGATGTATTTCTCGACAATTGGGTTAAGACCTTTCAGCTTGGTCATATTCGCTGAATAAGCCGCCGTGACTGCTCTGTTGCCGCTAATTCGTGGCTGTCTAAGTGGCTTTAAAGTATCCTCAATCTCTGTTTTAATCTTAAACGCTTTAGTATTTTTAAGACGCTGCTCAATCTTGGAAATGGTTTTATCGACATTCTTTTCCATTACCTTGAGAGAGTCATTTAGAGGCGCAGGGTTAACTTTAAAGGCTTTGTTAAGTTGCTTCTCAATTTTTGATGCAAATTGCATCGTTTGTTTCTCGACTTTTTCCAGACCTTTTAAAACCTTCTGAGAGTTAAGTTTTAACTCAATCAGAAAATCATCGACTTTAAATTGTGCCATTCATAATTTTTCACCTCTTTAAGCGTGTTGTACGTGAATTCTATTTTTCAGTGTGGGTATTAACGTAGAAATAAAAAAGGGAGGACCAGCCAATAAATCAAGGCTAATCTCTCCCTGTGTATCAATGTCTGACAAGATAATGTAATTTCGTTTCACCTATGATTTGAGCATCAGAAGGAACACGGTCAATACACCACTTTGGAATCTTGCGTGTTTTTGATTTGCGTGAGGTGATAATTTTATGATTACGCTCAACCCTCAATCTTGATTTATTTGGTTGTAGCTGGAGTCGTTCACAAACAGACCGAATAGTCTCTAAGCGTTCGTTCAAATCAAGCATTAATCACCTCTTTTAATTCATAACTAAATAGCCTTTGCGTACTTGCTAGAAATCTTAATAAGCTGCTCAATGTCACCTTGCAAGGCAACCTTTTTCTGTGCCTCGTATTCGGCTATCAAAGATTTCATTGCATCAAGTTCGTTTTTCAAATGTAATTTGGCATTATCAAGTTGCTTGTTACGTGATGCCAAAATGTTTTGTCTGGCCTCTTCAAAAAGTTCTTCGTCACTCTTATTCGTCGTATAAATAATCTGACCTGTTCCCCTTGGTGCCTGAACCATTTTCACCACACGATGACCAGCGGGGAGGCTATTAAGCACAGCGGGAACGTTTTCCTGATAGATGCCAAAGCCATCGTTATACTCATGCTCAAAAAATACATAGGGCTTTTGTGCCAGTTCATCCTGAATCTCAAATTCTGAAGGCTCAATAGCATCTTTCATCTGAAATAGCTTGTCGTAAGCGTTATCCAATTTAATTCGCTGCTCTTTAAGGGCTGGATAATATCGTTTTTCAAGCTCAAGCAACGCTTCAGTCTTGCACAAATCCGGCATTTCCTGAGGCTCCTCAGGAGTCACATAAATAGTTTCTTTCGGCAACATCTTAATCGCCTGTTCACGCTCAATTAATTTATCAAAAAATTGGCGTTGTTCTGACACTCCCGGATGCTGTGTGATAATTCCTGTGTCCCAATCACCAAAACTATCAATTTTGCGACCGTTCACATAAATAGGATTTTCCATTATTTTCACCTCACTATTGTTTTAAATAAATCTTTTTAAAGCACCCTCAGCATGGCACGAGGTGAATTTTATTTGGGGCAGGTTTTTGCCAAAGGTGCTTTAAAAAACGCCCTCATTCAAGAGGGCAAAGTGAAGAAAAAAGAAAGAACTACTGCGCAAATACTTTTGAAAATGCCTCTTCCACTTTAAGAAAAGGCATCAGCGAAAGCATTGCACTTCCATCTAGAATGTAGGAAATTAAGACAATTAAGTTAATTTAATTTAGGGAAATTACTCCCCATATAAAAATGCTACCATAGAATTACCACCTGTCAACAAAAATATAACAACCCGTGTTATTTTTCCATTGAAATTGCAAAGGCAATTGCTATTCCGAGTAGCGTCCACATAATCACCAGCTCCATTAATGCACCACCTTCGAATTATTCACCAAAACATTGTCAGAGTACAGAATTGCTACAGCACCTTTCAGAAATTGCTCTGGGGAAATACTGTATTTGTTTGTCTGTTCGATAATAAGTCGCTTCATGTTGCTATCTGTAATTGGCAACATCATTCTTGGCTCGTCAAACTCCACCGACTGAATAAAGCCAGAGATGCTTTCTGCATTATCAGCCATCAAAGCTAACAACTTGTCAAAATCAATACCGACACCTTCATCAATGAAAGCCTGAATCATCAGAGCGGTGTCGTTATCAACAAAAATTTGTAATGGGTAATTGTTCATTTCCCAAAATCTCCTTTTTTTACCAGACCTCCTCAATCGCTCTGTAACGAGCTAAAATAGTCTTTTTAGGGGGATGTAATACCACTGCACAGACCACCCCAAAATAAGATGATTTTTGCGTTAAAATGCGATTGAGAGCGTCTGAGAAGCTGTTTTTCTAATTTCTCTTAAAGTCTCAGACTACCAATAGCCTAATTCTGTCTTATTTCGTTCAAACCATTCCGCTGTAACTGCTGTTTTCAGTGTTTCATTTGGGCTGGTGGCGTGAATGAAGATATCTTTTGGATTGCAAACATCACCGAAACCATCTTCTTTGATGAGCAAGTCTGATACATGCTTAATCATTTTATCTGTCAAATATTCGAATTTAATACATAACATTAAATCTCCAGTAGTAAATTGTTTGGGTGGCAATTTCTTTTATTACCATCCCTGAAGATAATTTTTTTAGTTGCCTGAACTTCATGATGCAAAAACCAGATGACATATTTCACATAATAATCACGAGTGCCATAACGAATCATTGGATTACCGTAAGCGTCATCTCTTGTCTTAACCTCTCCACCATCAATCCATTCAAGCATTCCTGTTTCGTAATTAATCATGAAGTAAGTTGCAAAGAACCGTTTAATATCATCTCGCCATTGCTTCATAATCAGACCTCCAGAGACAGCTTGTGAATTTTAAGACTCAATAGACGGGCAATATCAATCTTAAAGCCGTTAAGCGCCTTCAAAGTAGCTAAAGCGTCCTGACTAATTCGGATGTGTTTACGACCTTTAGAGACTGGATATTTCAGTAAATCCGACTCAGTAACCTCTTTAGCAATTGCAAGCTGCATAACAGTTTGATGAGGGAGGTTAGTTGTCTGTTTAATTCTGGTAAGCTCGTTAAAAGCTTCCTCTGAAATGCGGGTTAATGTGTGTTTGTTTTTCATTTTAAAATTCCTCCAAAATATACGGGTCAAACTCAAAGTCTGGTTGCTCGTTTTCCATTGGCTCAATATTACCAACGGCAATATGATGTTCAACAATACCAATTAGCTTTGCACACATTACAGCAAGCAATGCACAATATTTATCGCTTGGTAATTCGTAGCTAAGTCTGGTTGCTTGTCGCTGAAGATGATTTGTCACGCTGGATGCGTTAATTTCGTCAAGATTCTTTAGAAGATAAAATAGTTTTTTGTTGTATTTCGGGTGGCCTTCACTTCTACAGAATCCAATGAAAATATCATCAAGCTTACTTGGTAGTTGCTCATAGCTGTCGAAGTTATTCAAATAATTTTTGATGCTGTTCTTCGTGCTCTTTCTGGTTGGCATATAACGTTCCCTCGGTGTAATTGCCCGAATTACTTCGTCAATGCCTTTGCGTTCTTTTTGGGTGAGCTTGGGTAATTCGTAGCTGGTGGGGGTATCTGTGTAGCTGTAGGAGTTGTATCTGTTACGTTGTCTCGATGCCTGAAGCATCGCTCTAAATTCTGCGTCTATCATTCATGTTCTGACCCTCATAAGATGCTATTATTCTGTTAACTTATATATACAATCTTAGCAGTTTCAAAGACTAATGTCAAGCATTTTTTAACATTTCATTAACATCTGTGGTATAATGGTTTTATGAGAGAGGGAAAATATAAAGGCGTGGCTATGAGGTTTATTCGATAGGGGTTGGTACAAGCCCAACTAACCGAATCAACTATGTATTTGGTCACATGGTATTGCATTGCACACAGGAAATTTAATGGTAAATCTCCCTCCTGAACTGGGGTCACCTGATGTATGGGCTGGTGGAGGTGTTGGACTGCTTGCAGGCCTGCTACTTCGCTACGTCCTCGTCAGAGTGCTTGTTGTCTTTAAACTGTTCGGTCGTACATGGACGCTTGACCTTAAGGATAATGACCACACAGACCCCCGTTAAACCCCCTTCAAAACCCCCTGTACGAGATGACAGATAGAAGTCTATGGTATAGGGGTATCTTTAGCATTTTGTGCTATCTATTAAAAAATAGCTTGACAGAACCGGAAAGCTGTATCTATCAAGTATTCACCTCTCTAACAGTAATTTCTAAAAGTTCTTATTTTTCAATAAGTTGTAATTAGCCATATATAGAGAACTGACAAGTCTCTTCACAGTTAACTCTGTAACCTTAACAGTAACTTCTAAAAATGTTTATTTTTCAATAAGTTGTAATCACCCAATATAATAGCTGTTCAGCTTCTTCACAGGGAAACTTCAAAGGTCTTCTTAATCAATCCACTAATTGGTATTGTTACCAACCCCTAAGCGAGAGAAGAGCGACACCCAAGAAAGGGAAGCTCCCTTCTAATTGGTATTGTTATGAGGATGCTTCATCCGAATCATCTACCAATCCCTAAACCGACCTTCTTAACCAGCCCTTTACGTTATTCGTTCACAGTGTTGATAAGTGGTTTTGCCCTCTGTTTCTGTTATCATCGGGCTTACCTTATCAGGGCTTTGAAATGTCCCTGTAACTTCCCTCTTAACGGGAGAGAAAGAACATAGTGACCCCAAGCGAAGCGCCCCTCTAAAAGATTTTTTAGCTATTTTGTTTAAAAACATATCAAACGATACATTTTATTGATTTAGGTCAAAGACAAAAGCATTGACAAAATGGTATGATTGTTCACATAGCCCTCTCTTAACAGACTTTTTAAGAGCTTTTGAGAAGTTTGTTAAACAGACACTCTTTCTGGAGTGTTGTCTTTTACTTAAGAGGCTTGTTTAGGTAACTCTCAAGACATTTCTTAAGACTTCACTGTTAAGATAGAACCTACCTTCGGTTTCATGGTTCTCTTCCTCCTGTTAAACAATTCTTCCTAACAACTTCATAGTTCTCTGTCAAGTGTCTTTGAAGATTCTATCAAAACCCTCTAAATCTGACCTGATATAGATGCTGTGAAGGCATGTTCTCTAGGTCTGTGTAGCTCACTAAGCGAGAGAGGGGATATGGTGACCATAGGGGAACCCCTCCTACTTAAAAGAACTATTTGATATTATTGTGATGGTTGTTTAAGATGCAACTGTGCAGACACCTTAACGGTTTCTCTACACCCCTTATAGTCTGGCGAGGTAGGGTACGGCTAGGTAGGGTGTGGTTGGGTCTGGTATGGGTGGATGGTAGTAGCCACATTAAAAATCTACCTGATGAGGACTCTGATGAAGGAGTCCTTTTTTGTTTGTATAAAATTTGTACAGACAATATTCAGACTCTGAAAATTTTCATAAAAAATATCTGACCCTCTTTAAAATCCCCTCTCCCTCTAACTTCAAAAAATATCTCCGCAGATGTACAGGTGTTTAGCACCCGTCACATCATCTCTAACCCCTCCTTTGCAAAAACTACGAATATCAGTGGTGGACTTTCTTTACAGACTATTGTAGTGACATCTATTCATGTCTTTTACTGTACAAATAACCATGACAACAAACGCCCGTTAAGTGTCTACACAAAAAAGTAGCTGTAACTATAGACAACAAACATGATAATTTTATTAAATGTCTATAGACAAGCGAAACATGCCTTTGTTGACTATATAGAAGGGATAGAACATGTCACGTATCTTTGCTTACTGCCGTGTATCAGTTGATGACCTCACCACACAAAACCAAGTAGAAGCTATCAAACGTGCTGGTTATGAGGTCAAACCTTCAAGAGTGATTGAGGAAACCATTAGTGGTGCCACCCCAGCTATGAACAGACCACAATTTGTAAAGCTGGTGGATAAGCTGGAAGAAGGTGATTGTCTTGTTGTGACCAAGATTGACCGTTTAGGAAGGGACAACATTGATGTGCAGAAGACCGTCACAATGTTACTGGGTATGGGTGTTAAGTTGGTCTGTTTAGACCTGCCCGTAAGAGACCTTTCAAGTGCTGAAGGAAAACTTATTCTTCAACTATTCAGTACCTTTGCAGAGTTTGAACTGAACCGCATCAGAGAACGAACCAGAGAGGGTTTAGAACGAGCTAAAGCACAAGGTAAGATTCTAGGCCGTCCTGTAGCTGTGAACACTACACAGGCCGTTTTAGAGCATAAGGCTAAGGGATTGTCACAAAGTCAGGTTGCAAAGCTTCTGAATCTCTCTGTAAGAACGGTTAGCCGTCACTGGACAAAGACACTGTAAGAAACTTAGTAGCATCTTCATAGCCTCCTTAATTGGGGGCTTTTTTGTACCCACTCCAAAGTGTCCTTTCCAAACCATCACGTCTCTGAACAGAAAAACCATGTGACCAAACGTCTGTATAGCGTTATATAGCCCTGTAAATAGCGTTTTATAAGAGTCGAGAGAGGGATGGCTAACAACTGCATAGTTTTACTGATAAGGAACTGTGAAGATTATTTATAGATTTCAATAAGTTACGGTATTAAACCTCTGTATTATGATGGAGGTAATTGCTTAGAATACTGGGTAGTATTGCATAAAAATGCTTTTAAATTGCATGTATAGTCACCTAATAATGCCTGTTATTTCCTGTTTTATTAATACCGAATAGACTTTATTCAAAGGTCATTGAAGTCATAATCGTTTCAGTAGAAAAAACAGGCCTCGATTTTAAATGCAAATAGCAATCATATTCAATAAGGCAAGACGATCAGGATCAGTGAAAACGCAATTTTTGACGTAATTAACCCTACTTTAAGAGTGTGTATAGCAAAGACATCATCTTTCCATTGCAGATTTTCGCCCTTTCAAATAACGTACTTTACAACCTTTCCAAACAAGGAGTTGTGCCTGTGTTGTATGTTATTTACGCCCAAGACAAAGCAGATAGTCTCGAAAAACGCCTTTCCGTTCGCCCGGCGCATTTAGCGCGTTTGCAATTACTGCATGATGAAGGTCGTCTGTTGACCGCTGGCCCTATGCCTGCAGTAGATAGCAACGATCCAGGCGCTGCAGGCTTTACTGGCTCAACCGTCATTGCTGAATTTGAGTCGCTGGAAGCGGCGCAAGCCTGGGCAGATGCCGACCCGTACGTTGCGGCTGGAGTATATGAGCAAGTATCGGTAAAACCGTTCAAAAAAGTATTCTGAAAATACTCTCCGGGTTCCAGGGCGTGGTTATAAAACCACGCCCTTGTTTATTCTTTATATGCGCGAATGTGGCTCCCCCCGCAACAACCAGCAGAGAATAACTTTATCTGTATCGCCCTGTATAACGTCGGCATATTCAGGAAAAAAATACATAATGCACGTTCCTGACATGACATCTCCCCGGCAAATCTTTTGATTACAGCAGATAAAGTCATCTACTATGGTTTAACAGATTCACGCATTGCATGTTAGATCGCATCATGTATGCGTAAAGGTGATTAAACACAATTGCAGTTACAGAGGTATCAGTGAGTCACTGGGCTACATTCAAACAAACAGCGATAAATTTATGGGTGGCCCTGCGGCACGATATTATCGCACTGGCCGTGTTGCTGAACGGCTTGCTTATTTTCAAAACAATTTATGGTATGTCGGTCAATCTGCTTGATGTTTTCCATATTCAGGCATTTTCTGAGCTTGACCTCTCTCTGCTGGCTAATGCACCGTTGTTTATGCTCGGTGTTTTTCTCGTTCTGAACTCGATCGGCTTGTTATTTCGGGCAAAACTGGCGTGGGCGATCAGTATTATTTTATTGCTGATCACACTCATCTACACCCTGCACTTCTATCCCTGGTTGAAGTTCAGTATCGGTTTTTGCATTTTTACGCTGGTGATTTTGCTGGTACTACGCAAAGATTTCTCTCACAGCAGTGCTGCGGCCGGGACCATTTTTGCCTTTATTAGTTTCACGACGTTATTGTTTTACTCTACCTACGGCGCACTTTATTTAAGTGAGGGTTTTAATCCAAGAATAGAGAGTCTGATGACGGCATTCTATTTTTCAATAGAAACCATGTCGACTGTCGGTTATGGCGATATCGTCCCTGTTTCTGAGACAGCTCGCCTGTTTACTATTTCAGTCATTATTTCCGGCATTACCGTTTTTGCAACTTCCATGACCTCTATTTTTGGTCCGCTTATCCGCGGTGAATTCAACAAACTTGTAAAAGGAAACAATCATACGATGCATCGTAAAGATCATTTTATCGTTTGCGGACATTCGATTCTGGCAATCAACACCATTCTGCAACTGAATCAACGCGGACAAAATGTCACTGTTATCAGCAACTTGCCAGAAGATGATATTAAACAACTTGAACAACGATTGGGCGATAATGCCGATGTTATCCCTGGTGACAGCAATGATAGTTCAGTGTTAAAAAAAGCGGGCATTAATCACTGTCGCGCTATTCTGGCATTAAGCGATAACGATGCCGATAACGCGTTTGTGGTACTGTCTGCAAAAGATATGAGTAGTGATGTCAAAACAGTTCTTGCCGTCAGTGATAGCAAAAACCTGAATAAGATTAAGATGGTGCACCCTGATATTATTCTTTCACCGCAATTATTTGGCAGCGAAATTCTGGCGCGTATTTTAAATGGCGAAGAGATTAACAATGATATGCTCGTCTCCATGTTGCTTAACTCCGGGCACGGAATATTCAGTGAAAAAGGCGACGATGACAGCAACACAGTGAATAATGCAAATAATCAACAATAGAGAAGAATGAGCGACAGACAATCTTATTGGGCACCAGAAAGGTGCCCGGATCATTCAGATATTGTAGATTGCAAACAATAGCGAATTACGCTGTTTGTTCAGAATGCACTTCCTGATGCTGTGGATACGCATATTTCGGCGCGACTGCCCCTCAAGCCAACGCGATCTACGTCGGCTAGCCTGACGCTGCATACGCCAGCGCCCCACTTCCGTTCTACTCCGCTTCATGTTAACTACTCTATGCAACAACAGAGTGGTCATTATACCCCCGCCCCCGACGCAGACCAGTGCTTTTCCCGCGTTTTTATTTGCCAGATGAATCCATATGCGTAAACTCATAACAATGCGCTTTCAAAAGGATTTCTAATCTATGACAACCGTTTATACGTTGGTGAGTTGGTTGGCCATTCTGGGATACTGGTTGCTCATTGCAGGCGTAACATTACGCATTCTAATGAAACGACGCGCAGTTCCCTCCGCAATGGCCTGGCTGTTAATCATTTACATTCTGCCGTTGGTCGGGATTATCGCCTATCTTGCCGTTGGTGAACTCCACTTGGGCAAACGCCGTGCCGAACGCGCCAGAGCGATGTGGCCATCCACAGCAAAATGGCTTAACGACCTTAAAGCCTGTAAGCATATTTTCGCCGAAGAAAATAGCAGCGTCGCCGGTCCATTATTTAAACTGTGCGAACGCCGTCAGGGGATCGCGGGTGTAAAGGGCAACCAATTACAGCTGATGACCGAGTCTGATGATGTGATGCAGGCGCTCATCCGCGACATTCAACTCGCGCGCCATAATATTGAGATGGTGTTCTATATTTGGCAGCCCGGCGGCATGGCGGATCAGGTGGCCGAATCCTTGATGGCCGCCGCACGACGCGGCATTCATTGTCGACTCATGCTCGACTCCGCCGGTAGTGTGGCTTTCTTTCGCAGTCCATGGCCTGAGCTAATGCGTAATGCAGGTATCGAAGTGGTCGAGGCTTTAAAAGTTAATCTGATGCGCGTATTTTTACGCCGCATGGACCTGCGCCAGCACCGCAAGATGATCATGATCGATAACTACATCGCCTATACCGGTAGCATGAATATGGTCGATCCGCGCTTCTTCAAACAGGATGCCGGCGTAGGGCAATGGATCGACCTGATGGCGCGCATGGAAGGCCCTATCGCTACTGCGATGGGGATTATTTACTCTTGCGACTGGGAGATTGAGACAGGGAAACGTATTCTACCGCCACCACCAGATGTCAATATTATGCCGTTTGAGCAGGTCAGCGGTCATACGATTCATACCATCGCTTCCGGCCCGGGCTTCCCGGAAGACCTGATTCACCAGGCATTGCTGACTGCCGCCTATTCGGCGCGTGAATATTTAATCATGACAACCCCCTACTTCGTTCCCAGCGATGACTTGCTTCATGCGATTTGCACAGCCGCACAACGTGGAGTGGATGTCAGTATCATCCTGCCGCGCAAAAATGACTCAATGTTGGTCGGCTGGGCAAGTCGCGCGTTCTTTACTGAACTGCTGGCCGCAGGGGTTAAAATTTACCAGTTTGAAGGTGGGTTATTGCATACCAAGAGCGTGTTGGTCGATGGCGAGTTAAGTCTGGTCGGCACCGTTAATCTTGATATGCGCAGCCTGTGGTTAAACTTTGAAATCACGCTGGCGATCGACGATAAAGGTTTTGGCGCCGATCTGGCCGCCGTTCAGGACGATTATATTTCACGCTCACGTTTACTCGATGCGCGGTTGTGGGTAAAACGACCACTCTGGCAGCGCGTTGCCGAACGACTGTTTTACTTCTTCAGCCCGTTGCTGTAAAACGTGCCCAACAGATGTTAAACAGGTAGTGACTATGGATATGGACTTAAATAATCGCCTGACTGAAGATGAAACGCTTGAGCAGGCCTACGATATTTTTCTCGAGCTGGCCGCAGATAATCTCGATCCGGCAGATATTCTGCTGTTCAATCTTCAGTTTGAGGAACGCGGCGGTGCAGAGTTGTTTGATCCGGCGGAAGACTGGCAAGAGCATGTTGATTTTGACCTGAATCCAGATTTTTTTGCTGAAGTGGTCATTGGTCTGGCGGACAGTGAAGATGGCGAAATTAACAACATTTTCGCCCGCATTCTGTTGTGTCGCGAAAAAGATCACAAACTCTGTCATATCATCTGGCGAAAGTAATCTTTGCTTACGGATGGTGGCGTTATCGACACCATCCGGCTTTCCTGGTCTTTATTTTTCCGTCATCAGCGAATTTCCGCATATCCGACAATATCTGGCGTCCAGCGCATGATGCTGCGTATTGCACTTTGAACAACGTCGTTGTTTCTTAGTCTGTTCCAGTTCGCTGGTTAACTGGGCGGCAATAATGCCGGTTGGAATAGCAATCACAGAGTAACCAATCAAAATTAACATCGATGCCACTATCCGGCCCGCATCGGTATGCGGCGTAATATCGCCATATCCCACCGTAGTGACCGTCACAATAGCCCAGTAAACAGATGTGCCAAGTGAGTTAAACCCGTTTGTCGCACCTTCAACGGCATACATTAATGTGCCGGCGACAATCAGAACAATAGCAATGAAAGAATAAAACAGAATCAACTGGTGTCGGGCGTTATATATTGCCACCCACAAGCTGTTTAATGCGGGCATAAAACGTAAAAGCCTCAGGATACGCAACGCACGTATCGCGCGCATTGCACGCCAGGCGAACAAATAATTAGCGCCAATTTCCGGCCAAAGCCATAGAACATACAACGGAAGAATAGTAGCCAGATCGATAAATCCCCAAAAACTGAAAATATACCGTACTGGAGCAGGAAAACTAAAAACACGCAGAAAATACTCGACAGTAAAAACGAAAGTGAAGAATAGTTCTGACCAGACATAAATATGCCATTCTTCATAGGGTAAAGGATTCTGCATTCCTGTCCCCGATTCGATAAACACCACGCCAACACTAAGCAGTGCAAGAAGCCCAAAAACAATCTCGCTGCGTCGTCCGCTTGTTGTGTGCTGATCAAAAAGAAAATGGTAAACCCGTTGCCGATAGCCTGCAATGAACTCTGCCACTGATACCCTCCCTGGTAAAAAAAGGCCAGCAACATGCCGGCCTGTCGGTGTATTACAACGGGTCAACTTTCAGACACGAGACGGCATGTCTGAAGCTTCCCTCCAGCATCGGACGCGTTTTGGCACATTCCGGTCCGGCAATCGGGCAACGGGTGCGGAACACACATCCAGATGGAGGATTAATTGGCGAGGGTAATTCCCCTTCCAGCAACTGGATAGTTTTGTTCTTTTCCAGATCCGGGTCAGGGATCGGCACTGCCGACATCAGCGCTTTGGTGTAGGGATGCAGAGGATTGTGGTAAACCTCATCATACGTCCCCAGCTCCACCGCATGGCCGAGATACATGACCAGTACACGATCGGAAATATGTTTTACCACTGCCAGATCGTGGGCAATAAAGATCAGCGACAGCCCCATTTCACGCTGCAATTGCTGTAGCAAATTCACCACTTGCGCCTGAATCGAAACATCCAGCGCCGAAACGGGTTCATCGCAAATAATCAGTTTTGGTTCAAGAATAAGTGCACGTGCGATACCGATACGCTGACATTGACCGCCGGAAAATTCATGTGGATAGCGGTTTATCAGGTTGGGTAACAAACCGACTTTCATCATCATCGCCTTCACGCGATCGCGGACTTCCTGGCCCGACATTTTGGGATGATAAGTACGCAACGGTTCTGCGATGATTTCACCAATGGTCATACGTGGGTTCAGCGACGCCAGCGGATCCTGGAAAATCATCTGGATATCGCTGCGAACGGCCCGCCATTCATCAGGCTTCATCCCCAACAGCTCTTTACCTAACCACGCAACACGACCGTCGGTGGCTTTAACCAGACCGATAATAGCGCGAGCAAAGGTGGATTTACCGCAACCGGATTCCCCTACGACGCCTAATGTTTCCCCTTCATACAGCCGAAGCGTCACGCCATCGACTGCTTTCAGCGTTTTCGCCGGTTGCCAGAACCATTGTTTGCCATCTTTAATTTCAAAGTGCACTTTCAGGTCGGCGATTTCGAGGAGGACTTTTCGTCCTTCAGTAACAGCAGTCATAACAGTTCCTCCACCGATTTAAAGCAGGCACGCAGACGGCCAGGAGTGAACTCTTCCAGCGCCGGCGCACTATTACAAATTTCCATCGCATGCGGACAACGCGGCTGGAACGGGCATCCTTTTGGTAAACGAAGCAGGTTTGGCGGATTACCCGGAATGGTCAACATCGTTTCACCTTCCGCATCAAGACGCGGTACGGCATTAAGCAAACCGATAGAATAAGGGTGAACGGGCTGATAAAAGACATCACGAGCGTTGCCATATTCCATCGTGCGCCCGGCATACATCACCAGTACTTTGTCACAGATCCCCGCCACCACGCCCAGATCGTGGGTGATCATAATGATGGCAGTATTAAATTCCCGTTTCAGTTCGTTCAACAGGGTCATGATCTGTGCCTGTACGGTCACATCCAGCGCAGTTGTCGGCTCATCGGCAATCAGCAATTTAGGTCGACATAACAGCGCCATCGCAATCATTACACGCTGACGCATACCACCAGAAAATTCGTGGGGAAACATCTTCATACGTTTACGCGCTTCCGGCATTTTCACCGCATCAAGCATTCGTACCGACTCTTCAAACGCTTCAGCCTTACTCATGCTCTTATGCAGCATCAACACTTCCATCAACTGCTCGCCGACGCGCATATACGGGTTTAACGAGGTCATCGGATCCTGAAAAATCATTGAGATTTGTTCAGCCCGCAGTTTGTTGAGCTCACGTTCAGGCAAATTGAGGATCTCGCGACCATTAAAAGTTGCTGATCCCCCTATCCGCCCGTTAGCGGCTAACAGCCCCATTAAGGCAAATGCAGTTTGCGATTTCCCTGAACCTGACTCTCCGACGATCCCCAGCGTTTCTCCGGCGCGCAGAGAAAAATTCAAATCATTGACTGCCGTTACGTCACCATCCGGCGTACTAAAAGTGACGCGTAAATCTTTCACGTTCAGCAGTGCATCAGTCTGTTGCTGTGCGAGCGGTACAGTTACCGTTTCAATTACGCTCATAGCTGCACTCCTTAGCGATCTTTCGGGTCGAGGGCATCACGCAAGCCATCGCCGATAAAGTTGAAACAAAACAGCGTCACTACAAGGAAACCCGCCGGAAACAGCAGCAACCATGGCGAGACTTCCATCGAATTCGCGCCATCGCTAAGCAATGCGCCCCAGCTACTTAACGGCTCCTGTGTGCCCAGTCCAAGGAAGCTAAGAAATGATTCAAAGAGAATCATGCTTGGCACCAGCAGCGATGCGTAAACCACCACGACGCCGAGCACGTTAGGGACAATGTGACGAATGACGATACCACTGGTAGATACACCGCCGACCTGCGCCGCTTCGATAAATTCCTTACGTTTCAGACTAAGTGTCTGCCCGCGTACAATACGCGCCATATCAAGCCAGGAAACCATGCCAATAGCCACGAAGATCAACAGAATGTTTTGACCAAAGAATGTAACCAGCAGAATGACGAAGAACATGAACGGGAAAGAGTTCAGGATCTCCAGCAGACGCATCATCACTGAGTCCACCTTGCCGCCAAGATAACCAGAAAGTGAACCATAAAGCGTACCGACGACCACAGCCACCAGCGCTGCAGCAACACCGACCATTAATGAGATACGACCACCGATTGCGACGCGTACCAGCAGATCGCGGCCAGAAGAGTCAGTACCAAAATAATGACCGGACTCTATATCCGGGGCGCTGGACATCATCGCCCAGTCGGTGTCGTCATAGGCAAACTGTGAAAGCATTGGCGCCAGAATCACAAACAGCGCGATAAGCACCAGCACAATCAGACTGGCGACAGCTGCGCGGTTATGCATAAAACGTCGACGCGCGTCCTGCCATAAACTGCGGCCTTCGACCTCCAGCTTTTCACTGAAATTTTCCAGCGTCTCGCTGTTTTTCTTACTTAACATCATCGCGAGCTCCAGTATCAGTAACGAATTTTCGGGTCGATAACCGCATACAGTACATCGACAATGGCATTGAACAGAATGGTCAACGCCCCAACCAGAATGGTCAGGCTTAAGACCAACGAATAATCACGGTTCAATGCGCCATTAACAAACAACTGCCCGATACCCGGTAGACCATAAATGGTTTCAATCACCATAGAGCCGGTAATAATGCCGACGAATGCGGGTCCCATATAAGAGAGCACGGGCAACAACGCAGGCTTTAATGCATGACGGAAAATAATGCGTCGCATAGGTAAGCCTTTCGCGCGTGCGGTACGAATGAAGTTAGAGTGTAAAACTTCGATCATTGAACCACGGGTAATACGCGCAATACTGGCGATATAAGCCAGTGATAAAGCGACCATCGGCAGGATCATGAATTTCAGCGCCCCGCCGTTCCAGCCACCGCCGGGTAACCAGTGCAAAATGATCGCAAATATCATCACTAATAATGGCGCAACTACAAAACTGGGGATAACCACCCCAGTCATCGCCAGTCCCATGACCGTGTAATCCCATTTAGTATTTTGATTTAAAGCGGCAATAACACCTGCGCTAACGCCCAGTACCACCGCAAGAAAAAATGCAGCGGCCCCGAGTTTTGCAGAAACCGGGAAACTGGATGCAACCAGATCATTGACCGAATAATCTTTATATTTAAAAGAAGGGCCAAAATCGCCATGCGCCAGTTGTTTCAGATAACTGAAATACTGCGTCATGATCGGATCATTTAGGTGATACTTCGCTTCAATATTGGCCATCACTTCTGGCGGTAATGTACGTTCTCCGGTAAAAGGACTTCCCGGAGCGAGACGCATCATAAAGAACGAAATAGTAATGAGGATAAATAGCGTCGGAATCGCTTCCAGACAGCGACGTAGAATAAATTTTAACATTGCCCTACCTTCTGGCCTGTGCCTTCTGTAATGCGATAAAAATCAGACACCGTGGAGCAGGACTCTCCTGCCCCACGTATTGCCATTAGTGTTTCACAATGTACATATTTCGGGTGTAGGTGTTATCCAACGGATCTTTACCGGTATAACCACCAACCCACGGTTTCACCAGACGCGCGTTCACATAGTAATAAACAGGAACAATGGCCGAGTCTTTATCCAGTTGTTGTTCTGCTTTCGTGTACAGCGCCGTACGTTGCGCTTCGTCAGTAGCTTTCAACGTTTCCGCCATAATACTGTCAAACGCCGGGCTCTTATAATGCGCGGTATTCATTGAACTGTCAGACAGCATGGTATTCAGGAAGGAAGTCGGTTCGTTATAGTCAGCACACCAGCCAGCACGGGCCACATCAAAAGTTCCCTGGTGACGGGTGTCGAGGAAGGTTTTCCACTCCTGATTAACCAGCTTGACGTTCACGCCAATGTTTTTCTTCCACAGAGAAGAGGCGGCAATAGCCAATTTTTTGTGTAAATCTGATGTGTTATACAGCAGGTTAATCGTTAATGGTTTATCTGCGGTATAACCCGCTTCAGCCAGCAGTTTTTTCGCTTCTTCATTACGTTTTTCCTGGCTCCAGCCAAACCATTCCGGTTGAGTCAATTTTGCGCCATCAGTATATGGCGGGGTGTAACCATAAGCAGGCATATCGCCCTGTGCTTTGACTTTATTAACGATGATATCGCGGTCGATACCCAGTTTCAGTGCGGTACGCACACGCACATCATTAAATGGCGGCTTCTGGTTGTTAATTTCGTAATAGTAGGTGCACAAATACGGATCAACGTGAACTTCGTTGGGGATCTCTTTTTTCAGTTTCTGGAACAGTTCGATCGGCATGTTGTTATAGGTCATGTCGATTTCGCCGCTACGGTAGCGGTTAACATCGGTAACTTCAGAAGCAATCGGTAAATAGGTCACCTGGTTAATTACCGTTTTCGCATTGTTCCAGTAAGTCGGGCTGCGCTCAAGAACGATACGTTCGTTAACAACCCAATCTTTTAATGTATAGGCGCCGTTGGTAACGATATTGCCAGGTTGAGTCCATTTTTCGCCATATTTCTCAATAGCGGCTTTTGGCACCGGAGACGTTGATGGGTGAACAAGCAACTTATAGAAGTACGGAACCGGTTCACTTAAGGTGACTTCTAATGTGTGGTCATCGACAGCTTTTACGCCGAGATCGGTAATTGGTTTTTTCCCTTCAAGAATGTCATCAATATTGGCGATGTGACCATATTGCAGGTAGCTTGCGTAGGGAGACGCCGTATTTGGATCAACAGAACGTTGCCAGCTATATACAAAGTCTTGTGCTGTAACTGGCGTACCATCGGACCATTTCGCATCTTTGCGTAGATGGAACGTCCAGACTTTAGCATCCTTATTATCCCAGGATTCTGCAACGCCTGGCGCCGGGTGACCATCGAGATCGCTTACCAGCAAACCTTCAAACAAGTCACGGCTAATATTTGATTCCGGTACACCTTCAATTTTGTGCGGATCCAACGACTGCACTTCAGAACCGTTGTTGCGCACCAGAGTTTGTTTTTCCGCCAGCGTTACACCTGCGGGTACATCAGCCGCCAGTGCGACATTCCCTGCCATAAGCGCAGCCATAACGCCTGCCGCCACTAAACTTCTCTTGGTAATGTTGGTCATTGTTTTTTGGACTCCCTCATTATAATTACTGGCTTTTACCAGCATGTGTAATCCCGAATTGGGATCCCTGTACAGACTCGGAGACTTTCGCTGCCAGGTTGTTTTATTGTTACAGATTGCTATCACCGACTTTATTTATTCTGGTGATTCAGATGATCACCTTATGTCGATTCTTACGCGCCTCCCCTGTCGAGACGCATTATTTTTTCAACGACCTTTATTGTTAATTATTCTCATTAACAATAAATTGTCGCCAGATGATTGGCCGAAAATTACCAAAAGCACATCTTGCTCGCCAATACATTTTACAAAATTGTTAAGCGTTTCTCTTTTTTGATAGAACCAGAATCTATACGCGCAGGAGAATCTTAGTAAAAACTCTTTTGAATCAGTACACTATGAACTCAACAAGCCGTGGTGTTTTCTCTGGTTACCACCTTAACAGAAAAATACACAATAATTTAACAATTAATTATTGTTTAGCACTTTCCTCTGCCAACGACAATGGAATTACTAATATCATTTCAATTATTCTTCAGCAAGCCCAAGATTATGATGTGTTGAAAATAACATGATGACGAAAGTCATCAGGTAAGGACAGTCTTATAACTATATGTAAAACAGGAAAAAATTAGTTATCCATTCCTTTTGTTTTCGATAAAAAATTCACGTAAAAGTAAAAATAATGACGAAAAAAACGGAGCACAATGGCTCCGTTTTTCATTCGAAAGGAATTAATTGAGAAGACCGGGAAAAATCCCCTTTATGCCTGTGACGATAAATTCAATACCCAACGCCATCAACAACAACCCCATAATACGCGTAATCACGTTGATACCTGTCTGACGCAAAACCCGAACCAGCCACGGCGCCATACGAAATAATCCCCAGCAACATAGAGCGAACAGCGCTATTGCCACAAAGAAACCAAACAGATAGCTAATGCTGTGATAACGAGTCCCCCAAACGATGGTTGAGCTGATCGCTCCCGGCCCCGCCATTAAAGGCAGCGCCAATGGCACCACGCCAATGTTCTCCCGGATCGCTGTTTCTGATTTTTCTTGCTTGTTCTGTTTGTCCTCACCGAGTTTACCGCTGATCATCGACATCGCAATTGTCACGACCAGGATGCCGCCGGCGATGCGGAACGAATCAATCGAAATACCAAAAAGCTGCAGAATCGTGTCGCCAAGAAAAAGCGATATCCACAGAATAATCGCTACCGACAGGTTGGCCGTCAAATTGGTTTTGTTTCGCGCCGCCGCCGTCTGATAGCTGGTCATACTAATAAATACAGGGATAATCCCTACCGGGTTGACCAGCGCAAATAACCCGATGAAAAACTTAAAGTAAACGGGAAAATCAAAAAGGGTCTGAATCACGGTTAGCTCCGAAGCGAAAGCCGGATAATGTTAGCCATAAAAAAGGGTAAAAATACGCGCTGACAATACGCCTTTTGACAGCATTTTTCACCTCCTAACTACTTAAAATTGCTATCATTCATTATTGTTATCTAGTTGTGCAAAACATGCTAATGTAGCCAACAATAAATACTACAATTCATTAACTGTTAGCTATTATGGCTAAAAGCGGAGCTGAAAGGTGTCAGCTTTGCGGAAATTTGATTTAGATCACGTAATAAGTACCCAGAAGTGAGTAATCTTGCGTACGCCACCTGGAAGTGACGCATTAGAGATGAATGTCTCTAATGTTTAAACTCTTTTAGTAAATCACAGTGAGTGTGAGCGCGAGTAAGCTTTTGATTTTCATCAGTTAAGCAAATCATCGTCGCACTGACTATACTCTCGTATTCGAGCAGATGATTTACTAAAAAAGTTTAACATTATCAGGAGAGCATTATGGCTGTTACTAATGTCGCTGAACTTAACGCACTCGTAGAGCGTGTAAAAAAAGCCCAGCGTGAATATGCCAGTTTCACTCAAGAGCAAGTAGACAAAATCTTCCGTGCCGCCGCTCTGGCTGCTGCAGATGCTCGAATCCCACTCGCGAAAATGGCTGTTGCCGAATCCGGCATGGGTATTGTTGAAGATAAAGTGATTAAAAACCACTTCGCTTCTGAATATATCTACAACGCCTATAAAGATGAAAAAACCTGCGGTGTTCTGTCTGAAGACGACACTTTCGGTACTATCACCATCGCTGAACCCATCGGTATTATCTGCGGTATCGTTCCGACCACTAACCCAACTTCAACCGCTATCTTCAAATCGCTGATCAGCCTGAAGACTCGTAACGCCATTATCTTCTCCCCGCACCCGCGTGCAAAAGATGCCACCAACAAAGCGGCTGATATCGTTTTGCAGGCTGCTATCGCTGCCGGCGCGCCGAAAGATCTGATCGGCTGGATCGATCAACCTTCCGTTGAACTGTCCAATGCACTGATGCACCACCCAGATATCAACCTGATCCTCGCGACCGGTGGTCCTGGCATGGTTAAAGCAGCATACAGCTCCGGTAAACCAGCAATCGGCGTAGGTGCAGGTAACACTCCGGTTGTTATCGATGAAACCGCTGATATCAAACGTGCTGTTGCATCCGTACTGATGTCCAAAACCTTCGACAACGGCGTAATCTGTGCTTCTGAACAGTCTGTTGTTGTCGTTGATTCTGTCTATGACGCAGTACGTGAACGTTTTGCAACTCACGGCGGCTACATTTTACAGGGCAAAGAGCTGAAAGCGGTTCAGGACGTTATCCTGAAAAACGGCGCGCTGAATGCGGCTATCGTTGGTCAGCCAGCATATAAAATTGCTGAACTGGCAGGCTTCTCTGTACCAGAAAACACCAAGATTCTGATTGGTGAAGTGACCGTTGTTGATGAAAGCGAACCGTTCGCACATGAAAAACTGTCCCCAACGCTGGCAATGTACCGTGCGAAAGATTTCGAAGACGCGGTAGAGAAAGCAGAGAAACTGGTTGCTATGGGCGGTATCGGTCATACCTCTTGCCTGTACACCGACCAGGATAACCAGCCGGCACGCGTTGCCTACTTCGGTCAGAAAATGAAAACTGCCCGTATCCTGATCAACACCCCAGCTTCTCAGGGTGGTATCGGTGACCTGTATAACTTCAAACTCGCACCTTCCCTGACTCTGGGTTGTGGTTCCTGGGGTGGTAACTCCATCTCTGAAAACGTTGGTCCAAAACACCTGATCAACAAGAAAACCGTTGCTAAGCGAGCTGAAAACATGTTGTGGCATAAACTTCCGAAATCTATCTACTTCCGCCGTGGCTCTCTGCCGATCGCGCTGGATGAAGTGATTACTGATGGCCACAAACGTGCGCTCATCGTGACTGACCGCTTCCTGTTCAACAACGGTTATGCTGACCAGATCACTTCCGTACTGAAAGCGGCTGGCGTTGAAACTGAAGTCTTCTTCGAAGTAGAAGCTGACCCAACCCTGAGCATCGTGCGTAAAGGCGCAGAGCTGGCGAACTCCTTCAAACCAGACGTAATTATCGCGCTGGGTGGTGGTTCCCCGATGGATGCCGCGAAGATTATGTGGGTTATGTACGAACATCCTGAAACTCACTTCGAAGAACTGGCGCTGCGCTTTATGGATATCCGTAAACGTATCTACAAGTTCCCGAAAATGGGTGTGAAAGCGAAAATGATCGCCGTCACTACCACTTCCGGTACTGGTTCTGAAGTAACTCCATTTGCCGTTGTAACTGACGACGCAACGGGTCAGAAATATCCGCTGGCAGACTATGCACTGACCCCGGATATGGCAATTGTTGATGCCAACCTGGTTATGGATATGCCGAAGTCTCTGTGTGCTTTCGGTGGTCTGGACGCAGTAACCCACGCCATGGAAGCTTATGTTTCTGTACTGGCTTCTGAGTTCTCTGATGGTCAGGCGCTGCAGGCTCTGAAACTGCTGAAAGAATACCTGCCAGCGTCTTACCACGAAGGGTCTAAAAACCCGGTAGCACGTGAGCGTGTTCACAGTGCGGCAACTATCGCGGGTATCGCGTTCGCGAACGCCTTCCTGGGTGTATGTCACTCAATGGCGCACAAACTGGGCTCCCAGTTCCACATTCCGCACGGTCTGGCGAACGCTCTGCTGATTTGTAACGTCATTCGCTACAACGCGAACGATAACCCGACTAAGCAGACTGCATTCAGTCAGTACGACCGTCCGCAAGCACGCCGTCGTTATGCTGAAATTGCAGACCATCTGGGTCTGAGCGCACCGGGCGACCGTACTGCTGCTAAGATCGAAAAACTGCTGGCATGGCTGGAAACGCTGAAAGCTGAACTGGGTATTCCGAAATCTATCCGTGAAGCTGGCGTTCAGGAAGCGGACTTCCTGGCTAACGTTGATAAACTGTCTGAAGATGCATTCGATGATCAGTGCACCGGCGCTAACCCGCGTTACCCGCTGATCTCCGAGCTGAAACAGATCCTGCTGGATACCTACTATGGTCGTGATTATGTAGAAGGTGCAACAGTAGCCAAAGAAGCAGCTCCGGCTAAAGCTGAGAAAAAAGCGAAAAAATCTGCTTAATCAGTAACACTGTAAAGCATTACAAACGGCCCTTTTGGGCCGTTTTTCATTTCTGGCATACGCTACATCGTTGGGCCATTCAAAAGCAAAAGATCAGACAGCATTAGCATCCATCATGTCTGAGAAGATAAATAAAGCCCATTTATAGCAATATCCTGCAACTCCCCCTGATTCGTCGGTAACCAGGTTTCGTAACGCTAAAAGCACTCAGTATCGTTTTTGGGAGTGATTAAGCGGGGTAAACGGATTGAGTTTCGGAAGAAGTTAGTAGAACAGGCTGGCAGGATAAGAGCGCCTCATTTACCCTGCCAGTAATGAGGAGTTAATTAGGCGTGACGATGATTTTCCTGAATAGCCGTCAAAGAGCCAATGTTTAGCGCCTCTTTATAATGTTTTCGACATACTGACACGTAACGCTCATTACCACCAATAACGACCTGCTCGCCTTCGTTATATGGTCTTCCCTCCTGATCGAGTCGCAACACCATGCTCGCTTTGCGGCCACAAAAACAGATAGTTTTTAATTCAACCAGTTTGTCAGACCAGGCCAGTAAGTATTGACTGCCAGTAAATAATTCACCGCGGAAATCAGTACGTAAGCCATAACAAAGTACGGGTATATCGAGTTGATCGACAACCTCCGATAATTCATATACTTGTTGTCTGGTTAAAAATTGGCATTCATCAACCAGAACACAATGAATTGCCTGCCGCTCATGTTCAGCACGAATCTCATTAAATAATGATGAATTTTGGTTAAATAGTTTTGCAGGTGATGACAATCCTATACGCGAGCTGACTTTTCCTGCCCCAAAACGGTCATCAATTTCCGCCGTATATACGACGGTACGCATGCCGCGTTCCTGATAATTGTATGAAGATTGCAACAATGCCGTAGACTTACCCGCGTTCATTGCGGAATAGTAAAAATATAGCTGTGCCATCAGTCACAGACCCTCAACGATATGAAATAAAGTTGGCGGGAGTTTATCATAATTCGTCAGTTTTACAGATCAGCAGTGCGCACAGAAGTGGTATATACATCATCCTTTAAGAAGGCTGGCATAATCCTTCGGAGCTATCATTACGGCGTTTCCTCTTGTTATAAACGCGTAAATGACTCCAGGTAACTATTCACAATCTTTAACCTGTTGCGCAAGTAATAGCTCCCCATAGAGTTCCCGGATACAGCAAAACGAAATCCCTGCGCTTATTGTGACTGCTCTACTTTTCAGCTTTCGCTTAATAGGCGATTTTTGTAAACACGACTAATACAGAAGACCGAACAGCAGTCAATGGATGTTAATGCCCCATAAAATGTGACATGAATCAGGAAGTTTAAACCTGAGATGATGCGTAATCGCCAGGACAAATAGGGCTTTATGCCGCATGTTTTCTGACTAATTTTAAGATGAGATATTAATTGCAGGCACAAAATAAAGAACAATTTTGAATTCATTACATTCCTGGCTATTGCACAACTGAATTTAAGGCTCTATTATTACCTCAACAAACCACCCCAATATAAGTTTGAGATTACTACAATGAGCGAAGCACTTAAAATTCTGAACAACATCCGTACTCTTCGTGCACAGGCAAGAGAATGTACGCTTGAAACGCTGGAAGAAATGCTGGAAAAATTAGAAGTCGTTGTTAACGAGCGTCGCGAAGAAGAAAGCGCGGCGGCTGCTGAAGTTGAAGAACGTACTCGTAAACTGCAGCAATATCGTGAAATGCTGATCGCTGACGGTATTGACCCGAACGAACTGCTGAATAGCATGGCTGCTGTTAAATCTGGCACTAAAGCTAAACGTGCACAACGTCCGGCGAAATATAGCTACGTTGACGAAAACGGCGAAACTAAAACCTGGACCGGCCAGGGCCGTACTCCGGCAGTAATCAAAAAAGCAATGGACGAGCAAGGTAAATCTCTCGACGATTTCCTGATCCAGCAATAATCTTTTTTAGATTGCAACCGCTTAAAATCCCGCCATTGGCGGGATTTTTTATTGTCCGCTTTAAGACAATTCAATAAGAATAAACTATAAAAAAACGGCATCGATTGCTCAATGCCGTTACGTAAAATGCTGTAATGGGGTTACTTCTTAATGCCCATCTCTTCTTCAAGCCAGGCTTTAAATTCAGTACCCAGCGTATTATGCCGAATACCGTATTCGACAAAGGCTTGCATGTAACCTAATTTATTGCCGCAATCATGGCTCTTCCCTTTCATATGATAGGCTTCGACCGTTTCTTTTTCGATCAGCATATCAATTGCATCGGTGAGCTGAATTTCATCACCAGCTCCCGGAGGCGTTTTTGCCAGCAGAGGCCAGATTTGGGCGCTAAGGACATAACGACCAACAATAGCAAGATTAGACGGTGCCACATCTGCTTTCGGTTTTTCTACAACACCCACCATCGGCACGCTTTCACCCGGCGCTAAATCAACACCTTTGCAATCCACTACACCATAAGCAGTCACATCAGCAACGGGTTCTACCATAATCTGGCTATTCCCGGTTTCATCAAAGCGGCGAATCATCTCGGCAAGATTATCCTGCGACAAATCAGATTCATATTCATCCAGAATAACGTCAGGCAAAATAACAGCCACAGGTTCGTCGCCAACAACAGGATGCGCGCACAATACCGCATGTCCCAGACCTTTAGCCAGTCCCTGACGAACTTGCATAATAGTGACATGCGGAGGACAAATAGACTGTACTTCATCAAGCAACTGGCGTTTTACACGTTTTTCCAGCATAGCTTCCAGTTCAAAACTGGTATCGAAGTGGTTTTCAATAGAATTTTTAGACGAGTGAGTAACCAGCACTATTTCCGTAATGCCAGCAGCAATGCATTCGTTTACGACGTATTGAATTAATGGCTTATCGACAAGCGGCAGCATCTCTTTCGGGATAGCTTTAGTCGCCGGCAACATCCTGGTTCCTAATCCCGCTACGGGGATAACGGCTTTTCTGACTTTTGTATTAATGGCAGCCATTTAAATTCTCCTGGACTGTTCGAGTATTGAACGTGTTCATATATCTTTATCGTATTCGAGTATATCAGTACCGCAACTGAGCTAAGCCCTGAAATGAATACGAGTTAGCATAAATAAGACAAATACTTAAACGAATGGCGACGATAGTACCACCAGCGGTCAATAGCAGGTAAGGCATTTTTAAACAACCCATTCGTTTGCTCATTCTGCAGACAACATCAGTCGTAGCCGACCGCCCGTTCCCCAAATTTGGCATTGCCAGGCCTCACTGCGCTGGCTTAATTGATTCAGATAGGTGTTACCTAATGTTCCTAAAGGTACGCCGTTACTGATTTGCACCTGGTGTTCGCCCGTATTTAACGTTGCATTCAGCCCTGCGGAAACCAGAATGAGATTTTTCAGTTCCCGATGATAATAGCCGACTAATAGCGGAAACTGCCCCGGTAGATTGGCCTGACGCAGTAAATGGTTTACCTGCTTCAATAACGCCCCCAACTCAGGCAATCGCTGATTTTGGTGCGTAAGTTGTTCCTGTAATAAGCCATTAAACAGTGCACGTAATAATAAGGCGGCAAGGACACCGTTATGCCCTGCACGAGTCACATCAAGACAATAAAACGCCAAATCATTGTCCGAAAGTGGTGCAATATCAAGCACCAGCCCAGGTTTATCTGCCGCGACAAGTTGGCGATAATTAACACGGCAATGGGAAATCACCTGCTGGACCGGCGGTTGTAATTCTTGCAGTAATTTCGCGGCAGCCGTGGGGTTATCAACCATGGCATCCCAGTCACGAAAAAGGCGTTCTTCTTCTTCAACTCTGGAATTAAACATACTGGGATAAAGGCAAGCAAAAACCATCTCGCGCAGGCGATTCAGATCTTTAACCGGTTTCAGCAAAACATCTTCCACTCCCAGACGTAACGCTCTGGCAATATCCGCCATATTTTCCGTTGCGGATATCACCAGAACAGGCGTTTGATCGCCCCGGCTGCGTATATGTTCCAGAAGTTTAAGACCATTCATTCTTGGCATCGCGATATCACATACCATCAGATCGGGCGTGAAATCACCTAACATTTCCAGGGCATCCACCCCATCAGATGCCAGTACTGTTGTTGCTCCCAAAGAGGAAAACCATGAATCCAGAAGCGAGCGAAAGACTGGCTCATCCTCAACAATGAGGATTTGTTTTCCGATCAATGGCTGCGTCATGTTCTCTCCCCTGACTGGCTTTTATCAATAGTGGCATGCTATTGCCATCAGTGCCTGTCAGAATTAACTTAAGTGTAGATAAAAAATCAGGTTAAACGTTGGTTCGCACCAGCGGTAAAAGCTCATCCATTTTCTTCTCAACCGCTTGTTGTCCCGCAGTGATGGCTGCATGTGCACGATGAAAATCGAGCGTAGAAATCTGTGGACAAACAGGTTGAATCAGTATGTCTGGCGGATCCCCCGCCATGCGATTTCTTTTCAGGCGATTCTCCAGCACCTGGATAGAGGTAGTCATAATCTCTGTTGCGGTTGGTGCTGTCACTGCCCGACGCGTCGTAATACTGCTTAATTTTTCTTTCAGACGCGCGTGCCACGGAAGAGAGTCTTCACTCTCGCCGTTATCTTCACTGACATTAAATGAAAGGAGATCTTGTTGCATTAAATGAGCATCGTGCTGAAGATCGACCGCAATCACGATATCAGCGCCCATCGCACGCGTGAGGGAAATAGGAATCGGATTAACAACAGCCCCATCAACCAGCCAGTAGCCGTTATGAGCAACAGGAGCCATCAGACCAGGAATACTGCATGATGCGCGAATCGCAAGATGGAGATCGCCCTCAGTAAACCATAATTCTCGCCCCGTACTTAAATTAGTGGCGACAGCAGCGAAGCGACGTGAGCAATTTTCGATCTCTGTTACGGGCATAATTTCGCGGTACTGATTAAATACGCGTTCACCGCGCAACAAACCACCACGCTGCCAGGAGAGATCCATCAACCGTAAAACATCCCAATAGCTAAAAGAGGTTACCCACTCTTCCAGCGCGGATAAGCGCTCACATGCATAGGCTGCACCCACGAGTGAACCGATTGAACATCCTGCGACGATATCAATTTCAATGCCCATTTTTTTTAGCGCGTTAATGACGCCAATATGCGACCATCCTCGCGCGGCGCCAGATCCTAGCGCCAGCCCTATTTTTATCTTTCTCATTGTTCCTGAAGGCTTCCCCTGGAATGCAGCCGTAGCCACATCGCTACTGCTCGGTTAACATAATGCAACTCAGGCCGTTAATGCGCCGTTATTGTTTCCAGGGAGATTATTTGTGTCTCAGCTTTGTCCCTGTGGTAGTGCTGTCGAGTATAGCCTATGTTGCCACCCTTATGTGTCTGGTGAAAAGGTCGCACCTGATCCAGAACATCTCATGCGTTCGCGTTACTGCGCTTTTGTGATGCAGGACGCAGATTATTTAATTAAAACCTGGCATCCATCCTGTGGCGCGGCAGCGTTACGTGCCGAATTAATGGCTGGATTTGCACATACCGAATGGCTGGGGTTAGCCGTATTTGAGCATTCATACCACGAAGGCGATAACGTGGGATATGTCAGTTTTGTCGCACGTTTTGCCGAGCGGGGTAAAAACGGCGCAATCATTGAGCGCTCGCGATTTTTGAAAGAAAACGGTCAATGGTACTATATTGACGGTACACGTCCACAATTTGGCCGCAACGATCCCTGCCCTTGTGGTTCAGGTAAAAAATTTAAAAAGTGCTGCGGCCAATAATGGTTGACAGTACGGTTAAGCAAACACTCTCAACAAGGTTTTTCCAGCAATGCATTCACTCCAACGAAAAGTTTTACGTACTATTTGCCCGGATCAAAAAGGTCTGATCGCGCGTATTACCAATATTTGCTACAAGCACGAGTTAAATATCGTGCAGAACAATGAATTTGTTGATCATCGTACCGGGCGCTTTTTTATGCGTACGGAACTGGAAGGTATTTTTAATGACACCACGTTGTTAGCAGATCTCGATAGCGCACTGCCGGAAGGTTCCGTTCGGGAGCTGACTCCCGCCGGCCGTCGTCGAATTGTTATTCTGGTCACGAAAGAAGCGCATTGCCTTGGTGATTTGCTGATGAAAGCCAATTACGGCGGACTGGATGTGGAAATCGCGGCAGTTATTGGTAACCACGATACTTTACGCTCTTTGGTGGAACGTTTTGATATTCCGTTTGAACTGGTGAGTCATGAAGGATTAAGCCGCAACGAACACGATCAGAAGATGGCGGATGCTATCGACGCTTATCAACCTGACTACGTGGTGCTGGCGAAGTATATGCGTGTATTAACGCCGGAATTCGTGGCACGCTTCCCGAATAAAATTATCAATATTCACCATTCATTCCTGCCAGCATTTATCGGCGCACGTCCGTATCACCAGGCGTATGAGCGCGGCGTTAAGATCATTGGCGCCACAGCTCACTATGTGAATGATAATCTGGATGAAGGCCCAATCATTATGCAGGACGTTATTCACGTTGATCACACCTACACCGCTGAAGACATGATGCGCGCAGGTCGTGACGTCGAGAAAAACGTATTAAGCCGCGCGCTTTACCAGGTACTGGCACAGCGGGTCTTTGTTTACGGCAACCGGACGATTATTCTTTAATCACCAGCAAAAAGAACTGGTTGCCTTTAATCCGTTACGGATGAAAATTACGCAACCAGTTCATTTTTCTCAACGTAACACTTTACAGGGGCGTGTCATTTGATATGATGCGCCCCGCTTCCCGCTAAGGGAGCAGGCCAATAAAAGCATTACCCCGTGGTGGGGTTCCCGAGCGGCCAAAGGGAGCAGACTGTAAATCTGCCGTCACAGACTTCGAAGGTTCGAATCCTTCCCCCACCACCATCTCAAGTATTATCTCAAAATTTGAATTACCCCTGGTGGGGTTCCCGAGCGGCCAAAGGGAGCAGACTGTAAATCTGCCGTCATCGACTTCGAAGGTTCGAATCCTTCCCCCACCACCATTACTTGATTCCATTCTCACTCCTTCGGCTTTTCCCCCATTCGCCTTAAAAACTGCTGCTGTAGCCTCAACAAATCCGCTAACGTTAACAACCGATAATCCAGCCCTTGTTGCCGGGCGATACCTGCAATAATGCGACTTAACGCAGGGTAATGGCGATGATGCCAGTGAGGGAAAAGATGATGAGTAAGATGCAAATTAATCCCGCCCAGCCAGTAGCCAAGCCATGCTGGATGTGGCGTCCAGTCAAAGGTCGTGGAGAAAGTATGCGCCAGCCGCCCTTTCGCCATTTTGCCTGTATCTGGCGGTAATTGCGTATATCCCTTCGCCCAGTGCGTACCAATAATCAACATGACGAAGAGCAGTGAAGAGAGCATTTGACTTAGCAGATACGTCAGCAAAATGGTCATAAAGTTGAATACACCAGACAGCAGCCAAAAAGGTAGTATCAAACACATTGCTCCATGCGCCAGCTTACCGACTAAAAAATACCACCAGCCAGCAAAACCACGCAGAGACAGATGACGCGTTACCGGCGTAACGCCTGCGCGATCGAACCAGTCCACCACCCATATATACCAGGGAAAGGTGAGCGCCGCGACCAGCGGCCAGTAGCGATGTTGCTGACGCATAAACGGTCGCCACCGTTGCCACGGAGTCTGGCGAAGAATGCCATTTTCTGCGGTGTCAGGATCGTAAAATTCAATATTAGTAAAGCCGTGATGAAAGCGAACATGGCGCACCCGCCAGCAATCAGGATCAAGCCCCATCGGGAACGCAACCAATCGGTTAAGCCAGACATTGGCCTTTTTACCGCGCAGAAACGCATCGTGCGAAGCGTCGTGTACAACATTTACTGCCAGCAACATAGCGCAAAACATCGTCGCCAGATACCACAATAAATACAGTCCCCACTGATGCTGAGACAACGCCAGTAAGTAACAGGAGAAACAAGCAATAACCAGCACCGCCATTTTGGTGAATGCCCAGCCGTCGGCATACCGATGATCGCCTGATTTCGCCAGATAAACTTTCGTATCGTTTTGCAGCTGTTTCACCAGCTGCGGATCATCGGCAGGAAAAATGATTAACCTGTCGGGATTAAACAGGTTCATAGCGTTTCCTTAGCGGCTTACGGCCTATACCAGCCACAAATAACACGCAATGCACCAGCAAAACGCCCGCGACGCCCTTCCAGAGTAAAGTGCTCCATGAGCACATATAAAGAACAAAATAGAGTAGTGACAACGTCACAGAAACCCAAAGAATCATCCCCAACGCTGCCCATCACTGATGCCGCCCAATGCCACCGACCCCGCCACCAGCAACAAAAATAATACGACCTGTTCCCTGGTTATAAATTCAATAGCGTAGCTATATTGCTGAATATACCCAATTACCAGCATAAACAGCAGAATCACCCCGCCCCCAACGGCCCACGGTGAACTCTGATATTGGCGTTCAATAACCTGACCAAAAGAGCGTAAGCCTATTAAGCGTAAAAAGGGTAAATTGCTTTCGCGCATCGGATTACATGACAAATGACTATTCTTCACACCGAAAGCAACACTGGCATAATCCGGTCCAGTGCTAAACGATCCGAAAAGTTTATCCCACCACAAAAAGGTACCGCCGTAATTAGTGTCTGCGTATTGCTTTTCATTCAGGTGATGAATCCTATGATGCGAAGGCGTGATCAGCACTTTCTCCAGCCAGCCCAGTTTCGGCGTTAGCGCGTTATGATTAAAAAATTGCCAACTGTAGTGAATAATAGAAACCGTCAAAAAAACCTGCAACGGCACACCAAGCACCGCCAGCAGCATAAAAAACGGGATTGAGGTTAGCGAGGAGTACCACGAATTACGCACGCCTAATGACAGGTTATAATGTTCCCCCTGATGATGCACCACATGTACCGCCCACAGCGGGCGCATTTCGTGATGCCAGCGATGCAGCCAGTAAAAGCCGAAATCCCACGCCAGAAGAGTAAATAGCCACAACAAAATCACCGGAGCATGATCAAAAATCCCAAAGCTGAAATGATTAATCACCAGGCTATAACAGAGCACTTCCAGGCAACGAAATAACCACAGCATCATATGCCCGGAGTTGATATTAAAAATCACATCCAGCCAGTCCATTTTTTGCCGCCCGGTGATTTGCAACACGCCCGCTTCGGCTAACACCAACACCACCATCAAAATGATGGGAAATAATAAATCACTCATATCGCGTCTTCCTTTTCTCGCATGTTGCGCATATCCAACCGCAAATCGACGCCAGCAACGCGCCGCCAACTAAATCGATAAATAAGTGCCTGCGTAATTGCAGAATCGAAAAGGCGATAGCTACCGCCCAGACCACGCTCAAAAACGTCAGCCAACAGTTCCCCTTTTTGGCTATCGCCCATACGGCCAACAGCGTGAGCGCGGCGTGTAAAGAGGGAAAACAGTTCTGGCTTGAGTCAATCGCTATCAGCCCGTTAAGAGCCCCCGCAGATATCCCCGACTGAGCAAACGCGGGATATTGCATGGTTGTGGGCCAGAGTAGATAAAACACACCTGCCACCAGTGCCGAAAGTTGCATTGCGCGTGCCAGCCAGCGCAGGTGGCAAAGTGGCGTGGATAAATAACCTAACGGCACAATGAAAAAAAACGAGAGATACAGCCACACAGCGGAGGGGGAAAACGCAATTAAATTATCAATTATTGACGGTGTTAATTGATATCCCTCACCTTGCAGGTAGTCGCTAAAGTTGTAGATAACCCCAACAGTTCCCCAGCCCTGCAGCATCTGTTTCAGGCGTAGCAGTGAATTGCTCATTCCCGCCCCCACTGACGCACAATGCGCCGCCGCTTGGCTGTAAAAGAGACTGGCACAGTTTGCGGTTCCAGCGACCAAATTAATTGCCCGACAGCGATATCCTGGCGTATAAACAAGGCATTCAACGCCTCCCGGCAATGCTCCAGCATCCACAGCTCGCAATCGGCGATTAACGTCAATTGTGCTGACCCGGTTTGTAGCAGGCGATAATCGACTGTTAGCGGCAGTGTCATTGCCAGCACACGACTACAAGCATCGGCAAAAACGGTCTGAATATCGCCGGATCTTGTTGGTAGTTGTAGTTGGTCATCCTGCCGCCCTTCGATACGCGCAATCGCCATTGTTGCACTGCCACAGGGGCATGGCTGTTCGCTTGCCACCAGCACATCATCCAGTCGATAACGCACTATCGGCTGTGTGGTGCGAGTAAAGTCTGTGACGATCGGCACGAAACGGTGCTCATCCAGCCATTGCGGTTCAATGTGAACAAACTCTTCGTTGAGATGTAACGTTCCACACCGGCAGGTGGAAGCGAGAAAGCCTTCTGTCGCCTGATAAATTTCCCCCACATTGTGGAACACGTTGCGCAGTAATTCCCGATCCTGCGGCTCCAGAACTTCCGCCACCGAAATCACTTTTTTGACCTTTAGCGTCAATTCGCCGGCCATCACCTCCAGCGCCAGTGCGCGTAATACCTGAGCTGGCGCGACAATAATCGTGGGCGCTCGCTGTTGGAGAAGTTTGAGTTGCGCCTGAAATGGCGCTAGCAGATCGTAAAAATCGAGACTTAACCAGCGATTATTCACGCTTTGATAGAGGTTGTTATCCGCGCGCAAAAACAGCGCCACCCGCTCTTTGGCAAATAAACCGTCGGGCAACACTTTTGCCAGCACACCGGCGGCCCACATCTGTTGCTCGTGCGGGCTAACAACAAAAAGTCCACGACGCCCGGATGTACCTGATGAAAGCCCTACGCTGACCTTGCCAACGCAAGGTTTGAAATCACGACTCTGCTCACTGCGCATTGCACAATCGAGAAGTTCGTCGCGCTTTAAACCTGCGGTATTCATCTCATCGAAATGCGTCATCATTAACGCTTTATCCATCATTGGCCACTGGTTAAAGGGCAACGTCAGATAACGCTGAAACCACGGGCTATGAGATAAGACATTTTGCCGGAACAAATGCAGCCTTTTTGCCTGCCACTTTTCCAGCGCCTGACGTTCGGTGAAATGCAGCCTGCGTGTACGGAAGTAGCGCCAGAGTAAAGCCAACGGGATCATAAATCCCCCTCGTGACACAATCGAATATCCACTGCGCCGTTTTGCCAAAGCTGATGGAGTTGCCCAAGCGTGCGGTAGTAGGCGCGGCTGTCAGACATCACCAGATGCGCCAGTGGTGAAGGCCCTCGCAGCTCCCGGTAGTTAGCTGGCGCCCATGCCGCATCGCCAGCCAGTAAAGTCCAGCTGTTGTCGGTTAACACAAACGCGCCAATATGTCCGGCAGCATGTCCGGAAAGCGGCACGAGGATAATTTCGCCATTGCTTTCTGGCAGCAAATAGCCGCACTCAAACGGTGCCAGTTCCGGGGGCAAACTCACCGATGCGAAACGTTCAATAAAGCGCAATGAGGACGCGAAATTCTCCGGGATCAGCGCTGGCACAAAGGCCTGACGCAGCGCAGAGATGCCGCGCAGAGTGCTTACTTGCCGCCAGCCTTCAGCAGAACAGATGCAGGCGACATCAGGGAAATCGCGCAGACCAGCAATATGATCGGCATGAAAATGCGACAGAATAATCGCATCAATATCTTTCGCTGCGAGACCGTGCGCAGAAAGTTGCCGCACCAGCGCCTGTTGCGGTTCAAAATGAACTGGTGTGACCTGGCGATAAAGGCGAAATACGCCGGATTGTGTGTAATGTTCGAACCACGAAGAATAGCCGCTGTCCCACAGCCAGCGTTTCTCCCCCACTTCCAGCAACCAGGCGCGGGCGGGGAATTTACACACCTTCAGCCCTGCCCCTTTCAGCGCAATACAGCCAATATGGGTGCACCAGCCCGTTTCAAATACGGTTATTTTTGCCATGTTCCCTCAGCCACTGTCCTGTGATTGCAATACCTTGCTCCATCGAAAAACGCGGACGATATCCCAGCTCTGCAATGGCCTTTTGCGCGCTCAGCGTCATATCAAAACAGAGTGTTCCGGCACTGTAACGCGTGATCACAGGCTCCTGATTAACACATTTCCCGTACAGTTCCAGTCTGCGCGCGACCAGAGAAAGCAACGGCCAGGGAACGGCAGCAATGTGGTAACTCAAGCCCAGTTGCTGGCGCAGCAAGGCGTCAAGCATCACAGATAACGACTGCGGCTGATGATTGCTGATGTTGTAAATACTGCCCGAGCGTAATCCTTCAACTTGCGTTGCCAGTTGCATGGCATACACCACATTTTGCACGAACGTGAGATCCAATAACGCTTCACCACCGCGCGGTAAACGTAGAAGGCCGCCGCCTTGTTGCAGCTGCCGCATCAAACGAGGAACAATCACATTGTCATACGGACCAAAAAGACCGCGCGGACGTAAAAGAATAAACGTCGTGGTCGGATATTGAGATACCGCCCCGGCAATAGCCTGCTCAGCAGCGTATTTGCTGCTGGCGTAATAGCTGGAGAATGCCCGGGCAAGATACGTTTCTTGCAGGTCATAATGATGCTGAAAATCAAAATACACCGCGGGCGTGGAGATATGGATAAACCGGGGAATACACAACCTGCCTGCCGTCTGTGCCAGCATGTTCGTGGCCCTGACGTTAGCTTGCCAAAATGTGGTTTTATCCCCCCAGGGCGAGGACTTTGCCGCACACTGCCAGACGGCATCGCAGCCTTCCATCAACCGGGCGCAATCTTCCTCAAAAGCCTGAGTTAAATCGAGAGCCACAAATTTCGCGCCTGCACTTGCCAGGCTTTCGCCAACCTCACGATTTCGCCCTGTTGCCACCACCGAAACACCCGATTCCAGCAAGAATTGTACGGCATTGCGCCCCAGGCCGCTGGTCGCCCCCGTCACGAGGATTTTCACGGTAAAAGCACCATGCCTGCCAGCGTTAATCCCGCCGCCGTGCCAATCAACATCGCAGGTTTATCCGCAGTGAAACGACCGCTAATCACCGCTTCATGCAGCGCCGTAGGTATAGATGCAGCAACCTGATTACCGTAGAAACGGTAGACATCAATGAGCGCAGACTCCGGGACTCGCAGCCGTTTACGCATATGTTCAAGGGAAAGATGACTGGCCTGATGCGGGACAACCGTGCCGATATCAGCCAGTTGCAGACTGCTTTTTTGCAGCAAGCGAGAAAAATAATCTTCGATAAGCGAAGAGGCAAAGCGAAACAGCGGCTTCCCCTGCATATGAAAAAGGAAGTCGCTATCACTGACGCCTGAACGAGGATTACACCGCGTGCCGCCAGCACGAATTTCACACAGTTCGCTGCCTTCGGGATACATTTCAATCAGACTGGCGATAATCCCGCTGCGACCATTGCCCTGCTCGACAATCGCGCACGCTGCGCCATCACCAAAAATTAATGACGACTCTTCATGATTCCAGTCGATACCACGTGAAGAGATATCCGCTGAGACGATAGCAATTCGTCGATACGCCCCGCAGTTTAATAATCCGGCAGCGACTTCCAGAGCGGAGATAAAACTGACGCAACTGCTGTTGATATCGAATCCGGCAACACCCGCTGGCATTTTAGCCGCTTTAAGAATATGAATTGCGCTACAGGGCAATGCTTGTACGGCAATCGCTGACGCGCAAATTAACAGATCAATATCACCGGGGTTTAATGCAGCGGCAGACAACGCATTATGCAAAGCGTCTGCCGCCAGTTCGGCCTGACTGGCGTCGTTACTGGTAAAATAGCGCCAGCAAATGCCGGAACGTCGTTCAACATATCCCGCAGGTTTATTTAACCGAACATCCAGTTGTTGTGAGGTGATTTTATCAGGGGGTAAGGCGATCCCCGTGGCAATTATTTTTAACGCTGTGGAGAGCGTCGGTTGATTTGGTAGATCCACGGTCAGTGCTCCTTCACTGCTCCAGAGGCGGACCAATCATATAGATGAGGTGCGTTTCCCTACAATCCGAAAAATCGGCAGTGTGTAACCGGCAATTTCAGCAGGCTGACAATGTACGTTGCGTTATGCCGGATATGGCGTGAACGCCTTATCCGGCCTACAAAAACTTGCTAATTAAATACATTGCAGAATTCTGTAGGCCAGATAAGCGTAGCACATCTGGCGCGTTGGTGTTTCGCGCCAGACGACTGATTTTCCAGACTTAGTGGCGAGCACGCACCAGTTGATACTTACGCGTCAGATACTCAACCGGCACGCTCCAGATGTGCACCAGACGAGAGAACGGGAACAACAGGAACAGCGTCATCCCCAGCACCAGATGCAAACGGAAGATAAACGCGACGCCATCAAGGTGTTGGGAAGCGCCACCGTGGAATGTCACGACGGCCTGCGCCCAACCAACCAGCTTCATCATCTCGCTACCGTCCATATGCTGGGCGGAGAACGGGATGGTCAGCAGACCCAGCGCGCACTGGATAACGAGCAGCGTCAGGATCAGAATATCTGCCCCAGTAGTCGTTGCACGCACGCGTGGGCTGGTCAAACGACGTTTCAGCAGCAGTACGCCGCCAATCAGGCACAGCACGCCGCTGGCGCCGCCCGCAAACATGGCCATTTTTTGTTTCACTTCAATCGGCAGCCACGCTTCGTAAACCCAGTGCGGCGTCAACATACCGAGGAAGTGACCGACGAAAATCCCCAAAATCCCGATATGGAACAGGTTAGACGCCAGATTCATCCCTTTACGATCCAGCATCTGGCTCGAAGCCGCACGCCAGGTGTACTGCCCGTAGTCATAGCGCAGCCAGCTACCAATCAGGAAGACCGCCCCGGCAATGTACGGGTAGATATCAAAGAAGAACATATTCAGGAATTGCATTAGTGCTGTCCTCCGGTGGTGATATTCAGATATTGCGGCGCGACGGCACCCGCAAAGCGACGTTGATGGGCAGTGATTGCCGAATCAGCGCAGCCTTTGTCAGCAAAGAACTTGACCTGCTCTTCTTCCCAGACGGCATCCAGCGCCTGCGGTGTGTCATCGCGTGCTTCGTCAGCAATTTTTTCCGCCACTTTATCGCTGTCGATAGCGGTATTCGCCAGTTTGAGCAACAGCTCGAACAACACTGCATAGCGGCTTTCACGCTGTTGCAGGCGCGCGCACAGCAACGCCAGAATCGGCGCGATATCCTGTAAGCCGCTTATCGCTTCGCTTTTCGGCAACTGCGCCAGATACTCCAGATACAGTGGCAGATGGTCCGGCAGTTCACGGCTGTTTAACTGCAAGCCGTGCTGTTCGTACTGCGCCAGTAAATCCACCATCGCCTGACCGCGATCGCGAGATTCACCGTGAACATGCTCGAACAACAGCAGCGACGTTGCGCGACCGCGATCAAACAGTTCACTGTACTGCGCCTGAGCATCCAGCGGATCCATGACCGTTAAATCGCGCAGGAAAATGCCCAGTGCATGGGCATCTTCTTTCGACAAATTTTCCGCTCCGGCAATAGCCTCGAACACCTCTTGTTGATGCTGCCACAAGGCAGCATCCGGGTATTCAAGGAGACGTGAAACAATCACGAGTTCGATCATGGATGCGGCTCCGTTTTGCTGGTCACATCAATGGCGTCGATACGGCGGCTATTGAACAGATTGAACTTCGTATCTGAACCGTGGCAGCCGTCGCCAAAGGTAAAGCCGCAGCCATTTTTCTCCGGGAAAGCTTCACGCGCCAGTTCGCGATGGCTGCTCGGCACCACAAAGCGATCTTCGTAGTTAGCAATCGCCAGATAGCGATACATCTCCTGAGCCTGAGCTTCGGTCAGGCCAACCTCTTCCAGCGCACGGGTATCAACCTTACCGTCAACGGTTTCAGCACGTTTGTAATGACGCATCGCCAGCATGCGTTTCAGCGCGCGCAGTACCGGTTTGGTATCCCCTGCGGTCAACAGGTTTGCCAGATACTGTACCGGAATACGCAGACTTTCGACGTCCGGCAGAATACCGTTGCTGCCCAACTCGCCCGCGTCTGCCGCAGATTGAATCGGAGACAGAGGCGGCACGTACCAGACCATCGGCAGTGTGCGATATTCCGGGTGCAGCGGCAGCGCCAGTTTCCATTCCATCGCCATTTTATAGACCGGCGACTGCTGGGCGGCTTCAATAACGCTCAGCGGAATACCGTCTTTGATCGCCTGCTCGATGACTTTCGGATCGTTCGGATCGAGGAACACTTCCAGTTGACGCTGGTAGAGATCTTTCTCGTTCTCGGTGCTGGCCGCACGTTCAATGGCGTCAGCATCGTACAGCAGCACGCCGAGATAACGGATACGACCGACACAGGTTTCTGAACACACCGTCGGCTGACCGGCTTCAATACGCGGGTAGCAGAAGATACATTTCTCTGACTTACCACTCTTCCAGTTGAAGTAGATTTTTTTGTACGGGCATCCGGTGATGCACATACGCCAGCCACGACATTTGTCCTGATCGATCAGTACGATGCCATCTTCTTCACGCTTGTAAATCGCACCGCTCGGGCAGGTCGCCACACATGCCGGGTTCAGACAGTGTTCGCACAGGCGCGGCAAATACATCATGAAGGTGTTTTCAAACTGGCCATACATCGCCTTCTGAATGTTGTCGAAGTTCTTGTCTTTCGCCAGTTTGTCAAACTCGCCGCCCAGGTCATCTTCCCAGTTCGGCCCTTTTTCAATTTTCGCCATCCGTTCGCCGGTAATCAGCGAACGTGGACGAGCAATCGGCTGCGATTTGCTGCCTTCCGGCGCGGTATGCAGATTTTGATAGTCAAAATCAAACGGCTCGTAATAATCGTCGATTCCCGGCAGATGCGGGTTAGCGAAGATTTTACCCAGCAACATGGCACGGTTACCCATGCGCGGTTGCAGCTTGCCATTGATTTTACGGATCCAGCCGCCTTTGTATTTTTCCTGGTTTTCCCAGTCAGTAGGGAAACCCTGGCCCGGCTTGGTTTCAACGTTATTGAACCACGCGTACTCCACGCCCTCACGGCTGGTCCAGACGTTTTTACAGGTCACTGAACAGGTGTGACAGCCGATGCACTTATCGAGATTCAGCACCATGCCGACTTGTGAACGAATTTTCATTTTACGCTCTCCTGTACCTGGTCATTGCCTTCGCCATCTAACCAGTCAATGTTCTTCATCTTACGCACTACAACAAACTCATCGCGGTTAGAACCTACGGTGCCGTAGTAGTTAAAGCCGTATGCCAGATGGGCATAGCCGCCGATCATATGCGTCGGTTTCGGCGTGATACGGGTGACCGAGTTATGGATACCACCACGCTGTTGGGTAATTTCCGAACCAGGCAGGTTAACGATACGTTCCTGCGCGTGGTACATCATGGTCATCCCTGCCGGAACACGCTGGCTGACAACCGCACGGGCAGTCAGTGCACCGTTGCTGTTGAAGACTTCAATCCAGTCGTTATCGGCGATACCCAGCTCTTTGGCATCGGCTTCACTCAGCCAGACCACCGGACCACCGCGACCTAAAGTCAGCATCAACAGGTTGTCGCTGTAGGTGGAGTGGATACCCCACTTCTGGTGTGGCGTCAGGAAGTTGAGCGCTTTTTCCGGGTTGCCATTGGATTTCTGGCCCATCACTTCTTTCACCGAACGGGTGTCGATCGGCGGACGATAAACCAGCAGGCTTTCACCGAAATCACGCATCCATTGGTGATCCTGATACAGCTGCTGACGGCCAGAGAGCGTACGCCACGGGATCAGCTCGTGAACGTTGGTGTAACCGGCGTTGTAAGAAACGTGTTCATCTTCAAGGCCAGACCATGTCGGGCTGGAGATGATTTTGCGCGGCTGTGCCTGAATATCGCGGAAGCGAATCTTCTCGTCTTCTTTATTCAGCGCCAGATGCGTATGGTCACGGCCGGTAAACTCGCTCAGGGCAGCCCAGGCTTTTACAGCTACCTGACCATTGGTTTCCGGTGCCAGCGTCAGGATCATCTCTGCTGCATCAATTGCGGTATTGAGCATCGGCTGACCTTTTGCCGGACCTTCCGCTTTGGTGTAGTTGAGCTTGCGCAGTAGATCCATTTCACTCTGCGTGTTCCAGGCAATCCCTTTACCGCCGTTACCGATTTTTTCCATCAGCGGACCGATAGAGGTAAAGCGTTCGTAAGTTGCCGGATAATCGCGCTCAACGACCATAATGTGCGGCGCAGTTTTACCTGGGATCAGGTCGCATTCGCCTTTTTTCCAGTCTTTCACATCCAGCGGCTGCGCCAGTTCGGCAGCAGAGTCGTGCTGGATCGGCAGCGTGACGATGTCAGTTTCTTTACCCAGATGACCAACGCACACTTCGGAGAATTTCTTCGCGATGGCTTTGTAGATTTCCCAGTCGCTTTTCGCTTCCCAGGCCGGATCGACCGCCGCAGACAGCGGGTGAATAAACGGATGCATATCCGAAGTATTCATGTCGTCTTTTTCGTACCAGGTCGCGGTCGGCAAAATGATGTCAGAATAGAGACAGGTGCTCGACAGACGGAAATCCAGCGTCACCACCAGATCCAGCTTGCCTTCCAGGCCGTTGTCCTGCCAGTCCACTTCTTCCGGCTTCACGCCGCCCTGCTGTCCCAGATCTTTGCCCTGGATACCGTGTTCCGTCCCCAGCAAATACTTGAGCATAAACTCATGACCTTTACCGGAAGAACCCAGCAGGTTGGAACGCCAGATGAACAAGTTACGCGGGTGGTTTTTACCGTTTTCCGGCTGTTCTGCCGCAAAGCGAATTGAACCTTCTTTCAGTGACTTGACGGTGTAATCCACCGGATTCATCCCGGCTTTTTCTGCTTCGCGAGCAATAGTCAGCGGGTTAGTGCCTAACTGCGGCGCAGACGGCAACCAGCCCATACGTTCCGCACGGACGTTGAAGTCGATCAAATGCCCGGTGTAGCGGGATTTATCCGCCATCGGCGACAGCAGCTCTTCCGCAGTCACGGTTTCATAACGCCACTGGCTGGAGTGGTTATAGAAGTACGAGGTGCTGTTCATATGACGCGCCGGACGCTGCCAGTCGAGAGCAAACGCCAGCGGCTGCCAACCGGTTTGCGGACGCAGTTTTTCCTGACCTACGTAGTGCGCCCAACCGCCGCCGCTCTGGCCGACACAGCCACAGAAAATCAGCATGTTGATCAGACCGCGATAGTTCATATCGAGGTGATACCAGTGGTTCAGGCCCGCACCGACGATAATCATCGAACGACCATGCGTTTTATCGGCGTTGTCAGCAAATTCACGGGCAATGCGGATAATCTGGCTACGAGAAACGCCGGTAATCTGCTCGGCCCACGCCGGGGTGTAGGCTTTCACGTCGTCATAGCTGGTCGCGCAGTTAACATCGTTCAGGCCGCGTTCCAGACCATAGTTCGCCAGCGTCAGATCATAAACAGTGGTCACCAGGGCGGTGCTGCCGTCAGCCAGTTGCAGGCGTTTCACCGGCAGCTTGTGCAGCAGCACGTTTTCCAGTTCCACTTTGTTGAAGTGTTCAGTGCCGTCGCCGCCAAAATACGGGAAGCCCACTTCAGCGATTTCGTCCTGGCTACCGAGAAGACTCAGTTGCAGCTCGGTTTCTTCACCCGTTTTACCGTCGCGCTGCTCAAGGTTCCATTTACCCTTCTCGCCCCAGCGGAAGCCAATAGAACCGTTCGGCGCAACCATTTCGCCATTGGTATTAAAGGCGACAGTTTTCCATTCCGGGTTGTTTTCCTGGCCCAGCGCATCAACCAGATCGGCAGCGCGCAGCATACGGCCTGCTGCATAGTAGCCGTCGCGTTCTTCCAGCATCACCAGCATTGGCATGTCGGTGTAGCGACGCACATAGTCAGTGAAATACTGACTTGGGTTGTCGAGGTGGAATTCACGCAGCATCACATGGCCCATGGCCAGCGCCATCGCCGCGTCGGTGCCTTGTTTCGGTGCCAGCCACAGATCGCACAGTTTAGCGATTTCAGCATAGTCCGGCGTTACGGCAACAGTTTTAGTCCCTTTGTAACGCACTTCGGTAAAGAAGTGAGCGTCCGGGGTACGCGTCTGCGGAACGTTAGAACCCCAGGCGATGATGTAGCTGGAGTTATACCAGTCAGCAGATTCTGGTACGTCAGTCTGCTCGCCCCAGGTTTGCGGAGAAGCTGGCGGCAAGTCGCAATACCAGTCATAGAAACTCAAGCAAGTACCGCCAATCAGAGAAAGATAACGGGCACCTGATGCGTAAGAAACCATCGACATTGCCGGAATTGGCGAGAAGCCAGCGACACGGTCCGGGCCGTAGTTTTTGATGGTGTAAACGTTAGATGCGGCGATCAGTTCGTTCACTTCCTGCCAGGAAGAACGAACAAAACCACCGCGTCCACGCGCCTGCTTAAAGCTTTTCGCTTTATCGGCGTCTTCAATGATAGAAGCCCACGCCTCAACCGGATCGCTATGCTGCGCTTTTGCTTCACGCCACATTTTCATCAGGCGTTTGCGCATCATTGGATATTTCAGACGGTTGGCGCTGTAGAGATACCAGGAATAGCTGGCGCCGCGCGGGCAGCCACGAGGTTCATGGTTGGGGAGATCCGGGCGGGTACGCGGATAGTCAGTCTGCTGGGTTTCCCAGGTGACCAGACCGTTTTTAACGTAGATTTTCCAGCTACAGGAGCCGGTGCAGTTTACCCCGTGGGTAGAACGGACAATTTTATCATGTTGCCAACGCTGGCGATATCCATCCTCCCAGTCCCGGTTGGTATCGAGAAGCTGGCCATGCCCATCGGCAAAAGTTTCACCCTTCTGTTTGAAGTAGCGAAACCGGTCCAGGAATTTACTCATCGGTTTTCTCCTGTGGGAGCCTGTCGGCTCTCTGATAAATCGACATTGCTAATGTTTAATGTGAAGGTAACGCTCTGAAACGGCGTGAGAATTGATAACGATCAAGAGTGATGGGGATGAAAAATAAAGTAAATTCCTAATATACTCCTTTCGGATAACAGATAAAGTTAACCTAATAGCATGTTATATAAAGGATATTTTCTTCTCGTTTATTTTATGGTTTCAGATTTTTATACAGTTGGGTATTAGGGAGTATCCCCCTAGGATGATATATAAATAGCGCTTATTTAAATCCGTTAAAAATAAATCACGCTTTTTAAGTATGTTGTAACTAATACAACAATAAAAAAGGCGCGGCATTACGCCGCGCAAAGGATAATCAAATATTACGATTTATTTTTTAGAATGCCGACCGTATACCGCCCAGGTGATCACCACGCAGGCGATATAGAAAATCAAAAATACTTTCATTGCGCCGACTGGCGAACCTGTCAATGCCAACGAGCTACCGAAAGCTTTCGGGATGAAGAAGCCGCCAATAGCGCCAATCGCAGAGATAAAGCCCAGTGCCGCTGCGGTATCGGTTGCCGCTTCGCGCATTGCACGTTCGTCAGATCCCCCTTCAGCTTTCACGCGATCCATCGTCAGTTTACGGAAGATCACGGAAATCATCTGGAAGGTGGAACCGCTACCCAGCCCTGCCGTCAGGAACAGCGCCAGGAAGACAGCGAAGAACGCCATAAAGCTTCCGCCCTGCCCGTCAGTCGGCAGAGTGAGGAACAGCAGCCCACTGAAAATCGCCATCAGCACAAAGTTCACCAGAGTTACGCGTGTACCGCCCAAACGGTCAGACAATGCGCCCCCTGCGGAACGTGCCAGTGCGCCAATAAACGGTCCGAAAAACGCGTATTGCAGAATTTGCACATCCGGGAACTGCGTTTTCGACAGCATAGCAAAGCCCGCGGAGAAGCCGATAAAGGAACCGAAGGTGGCCAGATACAGCAGGCTCATAATCCACAGATGCCCACGTTTGAGTACCGGCAACTGCTCTTTGATGGACGCTTTCGAGGTAGCAAGGTCGTTCATGCCAAACCATGCGGCAATGGTGAAGATGGCAAGGAACGGCACCCACACCCAGGATGCGTTAGCCAGATACAGCTCGGTGCCATCCGGTTGGGTTACACCCTGGCTACCAAACGCAGCGAAAATAGACAGTGATACCACCAGCGGGGCAACCAGTTGCATAACGCTGACGCCCATGTTACCCAGGCCGCCATTCAGACCCAGCGCACCACCCTGCTTCTGCTTCGGAAAGAAGAAGCTGATGTTTGCCATACTGGATGCAAAGTTAGCGCCAGCAAAGCCGCACAGCAGAGAGATGATGATGAAAACGCTATATGGCGTGGAGGTATCCTGCACGGCAAAACCCAGCCAGACGCAAGGAATAATCAGAATACCGGTACTAAACGCCGTCCAGCGACGACCACCGAAGATTGGAACCATAAAGGAGTATGGAACACGTAATAGCGCCCCGGAAACCGAAGGGAGCGCCGTCAGCAGAAAGAGCTGATCGGTCGTAAAATTAAAGCCGACTTTTGGTAAGTTTACCGCAACAGCACTGAACAGCATCCATACGCAAAATGCCAGCAGCAGACAGGGAACGGAAATCCACAGGTTGCGGCTGGCAATACGTTGACCACGTTGTTGCCAGAACGCAGGATCTTCCGGTCGCCAATCTGTAATGACAGCTCCAGTAGCCCTTTCGGGGGCAGATGAGTGACTCATAGACACCTCTGATATTCATTTCGATGTCTGCCACCTTAGAGGCTGTAGCCAAAGGTAATTTGATATAAATCAAATAATAAGATAACTTTATCTATCATTGATATTTATCATTACCCATAGTGAGTACGGTCGCTTTATAAAAATTATGAGTCTTTTCACGGCACTGTAAAACCCATACTCTTACTGATATAAAACACCTAACCACACGGCAAATAAGGAGTAACTCTTTCCGGGTATGGGTATACTTCAACCAATAACCGAGAATACTCCCATTCCACTATTTATCGTCATATTCATTAAGGTTATTGCTTATTCAAAGCCTGCAGGAAGAGGTTTACATGCTTAAACGTTGTCTCTCTCCGCTCACCCTGGTTAATCAGGTTGCGCTTATCGTTTTGCTTTCCACCGCCATTGGACTGGCGGGGATGGCGGTTTCCGGCTGGCTGGTACAAGGTGTACAAGGCAGCGCACATGCCATCAACAAAGCGGGATCGCTACGAATGCAAAGCTATCGCCTACTGGCGGCGGTGCCATTAAGCGAGAAAGACAAGCCATTGCTGCAGGAGATGGAACAAACTGCCTTTAGCCCTGAATTAAGCCGTGCCGCCGAACGTGATGGACAGCAAGCGCAATTGCAAGGTTTGCAAAATTACTGGCGTAATACTCTGGTGCCAGGTCTGCTACATGCACAAAACCGAGAAGCAGTGTCAGCAGACGTCAGTCAGTTTGTTGCCGGACTTGATCACCTGGTCTCTGGTTTCGACCGTACAACGGAAATGCGTATTGAGACAGTTGTGATGGTCCATCGAGGGATGGCGGTGTTTATGACGCTATTACTGGTCTTCACTATCATCTGGCTGCGAGCTCGATTGCTACAACCGTGGCGACAATTGTTAGCGATGGCGAGTGCGGTAAGTCACCGTGATTTCAGCCAGCGAGCCCATATCAGCGGCCGCAATGAAATGGCGATGTTAGGAACAGCGCTGAACAATATGTCTGCGGAACTGGCAGAAAGTTACGCCATCCTTGAGCAGCGGGTACAGGAAAAAACTGCCGGTCTGGAACATAAAAATCAGATCCTCTCTTTTTTGTGGCAGGCTAACCGCCGCCTGCATTCCCGCGCGCCGCTGTGTGAACGTTTATCGCCAGTGCTCAATGGTCTACAAAATTTAACGTTGCTGCGTAATATCGAACTGCGGGTGTATGACACAGATGATGAAGAGAACCATCAGGAATTTACCTGCCAGCCAGATATGAGCTGTGACGATAAAGGATGTCAACTTTGCCCGCGCGGGATATTACCCATTGGCGATCGCGGTACAACCCTGAAATGGCGACTGGCTGATTCTCATACGCAGTACGGCATTTTGCTTGCGACTCTGCCACAAGGCCGTCATCTCAGCCGCGATCAACAACAACTGGTGGATACGCTGGTTGAACAACTCACCGCCACTCTGGCGCTTGATCGCCATCAGGAACATCAGCAGCAGTTGATTGTGATGGAAGAGCGTGCCACCATTGCGCGCGAACTGCATGATTCTATTGCTCAATCGCTCTCTTGTATGAAGATGCAGATCAGTTGTTTACAGATGCAGGGCGACGCTCTGCCAGAAAGCAGTCGTGAGCTGTTAAGCCAGATCCGTAACGAACTGAATGCCTCCTGGGTGCAGTTACGAGAACTGCTTACCACGTTCCGTTTGCAGCTCACAGAACCCGGATTGCGTCCGGCGCTGGAAGCCAGTTGCGAAGAGTACAGTGGCAAATTCGGCTTCCCGGTAAAACTGGATTATCAGCTTCCACCGCGCCTGGTACCTTCGCATCAGGCAATTCATCTGTTGCAAATCGCCCGAGAAGCCTTAAGTAACGCTCTCAAGCATTCGCAAGCCAGTGAAGTCATTGTTACGGTGGCGCAAAACGATAATCAGGTCAAACTGACCGTTCAGGATAACGGCTGCGGAGTGTCTGAAAACACCATCCGCAGCAATCACTACGGCATGATCATTATGCGCGACCGAGCGCAAAGTCTGCGTGGCGACTGCCGCGTTCGCCGTCGTGAATCAGGTGGCACCGAGGTGGTAGTCACCTTTATTCCCGAAAAAACTTTCACAGAAGTCCAAGGAGATACCCATGAATAATCAGGAACCGGCTACTATCCTGTTGATCGACGATCATCCGATGTTGCGAACTGGTGTGAAACAGCTTATCAGCATGGCCCCCGATATCACGGTGGTGGGTGAAGCGAGCAATGGCGAACAGGGTATTGAGCTGGCCGAATCACTCGATCCTGATCTGATCTTGTTGGATCTAAACATGCCCGGTATGAACGGTCTGGAAACTCTGGATAAACTGCGCGAGAAGTCACTTTCCGGCCGCATTGTGGTGTTCAGCGTCTCTAACCACGAAGAAGATGTGGTCACCGCGCTGAAACGCGGCGCAGATGGCTATCTGTTAAAAGATATGGAACCCGAAGATCTGCTGAAAGCGCTGCATCAGGCCGCTGCAGGCGAAATGGTATTGAGCGAAGCATTAACACCAGTTCTCGCCGCCAGTCTGCGTGCTAACCGCTCCACAACGGAACGCGATGTAAACCAGTTAACTCCGCGCGAGCGCGATATTCTGAAGCTGATCGCCCAGGGCTTGCCGAATAAGATGATCGCCCGCCGCCTGGATATCACAGAAAGCACAGTAAAGGTGCACGTAAAGCACATGCTGAAAAAAATGAAGCTCAAATCTCGTGTGGAAGCCGCGGTATGGGTACATCAGGAACGCATTTTCTGATTACGGTTCCCGGCGCGGTTCGCCATTCGGCATTACGCCGAAAAGTACAACAAACATTAGCGTGATCTCATTGGAGGAGACACGCTGCCTTCCATCACCGACAATCGCCAGCGATTGATCGCCCCTTCCCCTCCCAAAAAATGAATAACCGCAGTGTTAAAGCAACGTGATGACAGATCATTTTTGTCGTACTCTCTTCAGCTTTCAGACAAGTCCTTAAAAATGTGACCGATTGGTCAGACTGCGCAGAAGCAGTAAGATAGAAGATAAATGTCTAATTCCCTGAATACAGGAGTAAATAATGCAAAAAATCGTGATCGTTGCCAATGGCGCGCCCTACGGGAGCGAATCCTTATTTAACAGTTTGCGGCTGGCCATTGCGTTACGAGAGCAGGAGAGCAATCTGGATCTGCGCCTGTTTCTGATGTCCGATGCCGTCACTGCCGGGTTGCGCGGACAAAAACCTGGAGAAGGCTACAACATTCAGCAAATGCTGGAGATCCTCACCGCCCAGAATGTCCCCGTGAAATTGTGTAAAACCTGTACTGATGGACGCGGGATCAGCACACTTCCGCTGATTGATGGCGTGGAAATTGGCACCCTGGTGGAACTGGCGCAATGGACGCTGGCAGCCGATAAAGTGCTCACGTTTTAATACCTGAATGGGGCGTTTGAGCTCACACTGACGCCCTGTTGCCACAAAGGTCAGATTATTGAAAAAGCGTGCGTCGTTGATATCAGATGCGACGCCAACATCTTCTCTGACCGACGACGTTTTGCAGACTCAATATGTTTCAATTTACAGCCGGACTGATATCTATCAAGAAAAACCAGGTCGTAACACGCCATCAGGGAAATTATCCGCTACCAGCCTTTTCACTGACGCCAGCAAATCATTCAGGCCATCATCCTGCATCCCCAGTTTGATAAGCTCCTGCTCCAGAGAAAACAGGTATTGTGCGTTGCTTCCCAGCGGGCCACTCGCCGCAGCAATTAACGGAGCAATCACCTGAGCGCGGGTATCAGATTCATATTCTGGATGACGCGGGTCCATAATGAACACCAACGCATTAACTGTGCGCCCATCATCAAGATTAAGCTGACACCAGGTTGGCAGATAGCAGCCGGTAATCATCTCTCGCTTCCACAGCAAGGTCAGTTCCTGTTCCAGCGTCTCTTCCGGCAGGCGATATGCCACGCCCGTGGTGCGCCCGCCTTCTTTCAGTGCAAGCATCCGTCCCGGCTGGTGCGCGGTTCCCCGCCCGGCAGTCAGGCGCAGACAGAACGCACGATGCCACCCAACAAGTGTACCGGTACAGGACTCGGTAAACTCCAGCGCCGGATTCCACATCAACGATCCATAACCGAAGATCCACACTGGCCTCTCATCAGGGCGACAAGCCAGCGTAGCCGCCAGCGAGGCCGCCCGTTGTTCTGCCGACCATAAAAGTGAGTCTTCAATGGCGCCAAATGCCGTTTTACAATCGGCATTCATCAAGAAATCACGCGTTATCACCTTACACCTCCGCCACTGCCTACTTCCCTGCGCTCACTTTTCTGGTGTCTTCCGAACATTTTTACTGCTCATTTTGAAATCACTATCGGGACAATATGCATTTATCAGACCACTTGCAAGGTAACGCCGCACGAATCGTCTGGATTAACCCACAGGTAAAAAATTTTATAGATATTCAGATAATGGGACGGTAGTACGTGTTTTACTCTTTCCGGCAGAAAATTTTTCGTTTTATACGGCACTATTGGCTTCTTTTTTTAAATGTGAACGCTAAGCGTGGCTAACAATATCCACACATGCCAGCTTATCTGAATTTTCACGTTAGAATTTTCTTAAGCAACGCTAATACAAACATTGCCTAAACATATTGATTATTTCCATGCCTCACAGAGTAAAAAAACGGCAATGGGGTAAAAATTCGTAAAATGTTACCGATATCTGGACACTTTCTGTTATTTTTTCTACCTATTTATTACATTTTCACCAAATTCACCTGCAAAGGAATAATCATAATGACAAACGCTCATGAGGCGGTAAAGACCCGCCACAAGGAGACCTCGCTTATTTTCCCGGCCCTGGCGCTGGTGGTGCTGTTCCTGTGGGGAAGCAGTCAGTCACTACCAGTGGTCATTGGCATCAATCTTCTTGCGCTTATTGGTATTTTAAGCAGTGCCTTCAGCGTTGTCCGTCATGCGGACGTATTAGCCCATCGTCTGGGTGAACCTTACGGCTCGCTCATCCTTAGCCTTTCTGTTGTGATTCTTGAAGTCAGCTTGATTTCAGCCTTAATGGCGACCGGCGATGCCGCACCGACATTAATGCGCGATACGCTCTATTCAATTATTATGATTGTTACCGGCGGACTGGTTGGTTTTTCATTACTGCTGGGTGGGCGTAAATTTGCCACTCAATATATGAACTTGTTTGGCATTAAGCAGTATTTGATTGCCCTGTTTCCGCTGGCAATTATTGTTCTGGTATTTCCCATGGCGCTGCCTGCCGCGAATTTTTCTACCGGCCAGGCGATGTTGGTCGCATTAATTTCTGCCGCGATGTACGGCGTATTCTTGCTGATTCAGACTAAAACGCATCAGAGTTTGTTTGTCTATGAACATGAAGATGACAGCGATGATGACGATCCGCATCATGGAAAACCATCTGCTCACAGTAGCCTGTGGCATGCCGTCTGGCTGGTTATCCATCTGGTTGCCGTTATTGCGGTCACCAAAATGAACGCCAGTCCGCTGGAAACATTACTCACCAGCATGAATGCGCCAGTGGCCTTTACCGGTTTTCTGGTGGCGCTGTTAATTCTGTCACCGGAAGGTTTAGGCGCGTTAAAAGCGGTTTTAAACAATCAGGTTCAGCGCGCGATGAATCTGTTCTTTGGCTCCGTGTTAGCAACAATTTCACTTACCGTACCTGTCGTGACGCTGATTGCCTTTATGACAGGCAACGAATTGCAGTTTGCTCTTGGCGCTCCAGAGATGGTCGTAATGGTGGCCTCCTTAGTGCTATGCCATATCTCCTTTTCCACCGGACGTACTAACGTGCTCAACGGCGCGGCGCACCTGGCACTGTTTATCGCCTATTTAATGACGATATTTGCCTGACGACGGCCTTTCCCCCGATGACGAAAATCGGGGGAAGTTTTTCTCCCCTCCCCCTCATACAGAGAGCTGTATCAGGCCAAATACTGGCGAATATCGGAAGGCGCATAATTTTGTTCCCACAGGGCCCTCATCATCAACATATAAGGTTCAACATAAGAGAAAAAAGACTGATAGCTTTCGCAAAAATAATTGAGGGCTGGAAGGCCGTTTCGGGAAAACGCGATACGCTGTTTTGGACAACCGCCGTGACAGGCGAATTTTATATTACAACTCATACACTCCGCTGCCAGTAGCGGTTTACACTGTTCGACTATTTGATTCTTTGTACTTTTCCGCGTTGTGAATGCACTAACATCAAATGATGCGAAAACACAATTCGGCGCAGGTAATCCACACCACGACGCAAAAGCGTGCTCAAAAACAGGGATTTTTATCGTTCCAATATCCAGACGAACCCAGGTGTAAAAAATCGTTTTCAAAAAGATCCCTAATGCTGCTGGCGCAAGGCTGTGCGTATCTCCCCCTTCTTGAGCAAGCGGTTCAAGCAGAGGGATAAACTGCATATGGCGACTGCCCAGATTTTTAAGATAGTGATATATCTGCAGAGGTTGCTGGCTATTTATAGCGTTAATAACGGTCAGAGTGCTAAATTCAACATCATGTTTTCGCAGCAATCTCACCGCCGCTTCAATCTGGCGAGCCGTTGGTTTATCAGAAATCGTGTCGCAGAGATTATTATGCAACGAAGTATTAACATTCACTGAAATGCTAATAATAAACTGATATCTTTTGAAAAATTCGCACCAACTGTCATCCAACAGAACACCATTGATCAGTACGGTATTAATAATTTTCTTACCTTGTACAACTTGCTGTTGTAACTTAATAACTCGCTTAAAGAAGTTAAGCTTGTCAGGTGTTAGTTCCTGAATTTGCCAGAAAAATATCACATTACCCGTTTTATGAGCATTGATTTTCTGACGAATAAATAACTGTAACGTCTCATCATCTGAATTGCACGTTGTACATTCAGAGCAGGACTGGACCTTATCGAAATAGCAATACGAACAACGTAAATTACAGGATGTACTGGCACATTTCATTATCATTCTTATGGTCCTGTTTCTGTTTGTTTTATAATGCGTAAGGGAATGATGCAATCCATAAAATGAATTGCATCATCAAGATTAATTTTATTATTTACTGGCGTTAACTCGCATTTCATTAATCTGTGCCGGAACTATTTTGTGTCCTGATTTCAAATAATCAATCACAACATCGGACATATTATGTCCAGCACGAACTTGTACATTTTTTCCTTCCTTAAATGCCAGAAAACCATCGCCACCCAGTGCAAGAAACGTCGTTGTTGCAACATGATAAGTCTCTGTATCCACAACCGCTTTACCGTTGATTGTGAAAGATTCTATTCTCTGGCCTACTGGTTTTTGCGGGATATAATGCATTTCAGCTCCCTTTGACATCTGTAATATGCCGTTAGTGAGCGATGCACCATGTTCCATCAGGTTACGCAGATCTTTGCCGCTGAGATCCATTTCCGTAAGTTCATTCTTAAAGGGAAATGTGCTGGTAATATCACCAAAGGTAATGGGGCCAGCATTAATATCCGCACGTAAACTACCGGAATTGATCAGTGCAATCTGCGCATTCGGTGCAGCAACAAGCATTGCATCCGTAAACAGGTTGCCAAGTTGTGATGATTCACCATAGGCACGCGTTAACGTGACAGGTGATTCACCGACCGGCTGGCGCACGATATCTGCCAGTTTTTTATTCCAGCCATCAATAACTTTCTGAGTTGTCGGATCAGGTTTCCATTCATCCGCATAAAGTGTTTTCAACTCAAAGCTTTTCACTTTATGGGTATGGGCGGCAGGATCTACATTGAGCACCAGTTTCCCTACATCAATACCGCCGCTGTCGGTCGAAAGGATTAATGTATTTCCCACTTTGATAGGTTCAGGTGTTCCTACATGGGCATGCCCGGTAATGAGAATATCAAGGCCTTTGACCTTACTTGCAGTCTGAATATCTGTATCCAGCGCACGCCTGACATCGGTGTTACCGATACTGGACTGACGCGCCGGAACACCTTCGTGGATGAGAGCGACCGTAATGTCAACTTTCCCTCGTAGTTCATCCAGATAATGCTGCAGATATTTCACCTCATCGCGAGCCTCAATCCCCTGATTCTTGAGACTGGCCGCTGATTTATCAAAGCGATTGTTGTTATCATTATCGAGTCCCTGGATTGAGAGCTCTGAAATTGTGTCATTAAATGCAAACACACCGTGTAGTCCAATAACGCCAATCTTTACACCGTCCTTTTCCAGAATGGTGTATGGTTTATTCCAGAACGGTATTTCACTGTCCTTATGGAAGACATTTCCCAATAAAACGGGGAAATTTGCCTTACTTAACTGTCGGAGAAGGTTATCCCAACCATGGTCGAATTCATGATTACCAATGGATACCACATCAAAGGGCATGGTATTCATAATATCGATTATTGCCTGCCCCTTTGTCAGACTACTGATATATGGACCGGTAAAATAGTCACCCGCATCAAAATAAAAGGTGGCTTTATTTTTTGCTTTTTCTTGTTTTACTAATGTTGTTATATTAGCGAATCCACCGATTGCTCGTTTACCGTCTGCAACATACGGGAGTTTGTATGTATCAACATGAGCATGGAGATCGTTAGTATAAATAATAGTAACCTCTTTTGCACAAGCCCAGAGCGGTAGTGTCAGCAGGATACCCGCAGCAATATTTTTTATTTTCATAAATAATCCCTTTCAAAGTTATTTAAAAAGTATACCCGACAGTTAAATAATATGCCCATCCTGTTGAATCTATCGTGGTCATTTCTCCTTTACTATTAAATGCGTTACTCCCCTCATCAAATTGCCCGCCATGATAAAAATAGCGAAGAGTTGCGCCATAACTCCAGTGAGAATAAACCAGACTGAGTACATGAGTGGAAACTATTGAGTTATTTGTACGAGAATAAAACTGTTGCTTACCACCTGATTCTTCCTTTAAGTCCGAACCAAAATCGAAGTTAGTAAAACCGACATAATTTAATTTACCACCCAAAACGGTAGTAATCGGAACAACATATTTTACTTTGAAACGGTTACTGCTAATTCATTGAGGCTATTTAGCTGCGCTTACATCAACTACCCTCATTTCAAGATCAGGTTTTAATGGACTATGCGCCTTAATATAATCAATAATCGATTCTGCAGAAGTGGTGCTGCTAATAGTTTTGACATTCGTTCCTTTTAAGAAGGTCTCAAATCCATCACCACCTGTCGCACAAAATGAGTGTGTAGCAACACGATATGTTTTCGTTGGATCTATTGGTTGATTATTAATAGTGAATTTAATAATCCGCTCCCCTAAAGATTTTTTACTATCGTATTCAACATGAACGCTTTTTGATACTTGTAAAATTCCATTAGTGAGATTAGTTGCGTGAACCATTAAATCGATAAGTTCCTTTCCGGTAAGATCCATCTCAACAAGTTCATTATTAAATGGGAAGGTAGTAATTACATCACCATACGTTAAATTCCCTTGAGGGAAATCAGCACGCAACCCGCCACTGTTTTGTAATCCTATAACAGCGTCTGGAGCTTTAGCCATCATGGCATCAAGGACTAAATTACCAACAGGCGATGATTCACCATAAGAACGAGTAAATGGCGCCATTGTAGTCCCAATAACCTGATCAGTGATACTTTTCAACTTAGCATTCCACTTATCAATTCTGGCCTGAACTTTAGGATCGGGTTTATATTCGTCAGCAAATACAGTGATTAATTTACCGTCATAGCCATCAATTTTTTTAGTCTTAGGATTAAAATCTAATACTAATTTACCAATATCAGTACCATACGCATCCGTTGAAACAACGAGTGTATCATTAACTTTAATTGGCTCTGGCGTCCCCACATGAGCATGTCCTGTGATTAAAACATCAATACCCTTAAATTTCTTTGCGGTATCGATATCGGCTTGCAGCATTCTGGCGACATCTTTATTTCCATAGCTTGATTGCCGTCCAGGCGTACCTTCGTGGATAAGCAGCACGATGATATCAACTTTACCCTTTAACGCATCAAGCCCTTTTTGAATATAAGGCACTTCATCACGCGCTTCTGAACCAGCGTAAGCCTTAGCCGCAACGGTGTCATAAAATGCAAATTTTTGGTGTATCCCAATTACACCAATTTTTGTGCCATTTCTTTCGACAATCGTCCAGGGTTTATTCCAGACAGGTTTGTTACTGTTGATATAAAAAACATTACCCAACAAAACCGGGAAGTTCGCTTTTGATAACTGCTTAACCATATTATCGACGCCATGGTCAAATTCATGGTTCCCCACCGACACCGCATCAAAAGGCATGGTATTCATAATGTCAATAATTGCTTCACCTTTGGTCAGGGTGCTGATATATGGTCCTGTAAAGTAATCTCCGGCATCAAAGAAGAAAACATTTTTATCGTTTTGTTTTGCTTGATTGACAATACCAGCAATAGTTGCAAATCCCCCAACGGGACGACTTTTGTCCACAACGGTGTTGATCCATGGATTAACATGCGCATGTAAGTCGTTAGTATAAAAAAGAGTAATTTCTTCCGCAAATAAACCTTGTGCAAAAAACAGAGAAGATATTACTGGTATTAGTAATTTTCTACGCATTATAGATACCTTTTTATTTAAAATAATACCTGTCACCACCTCCCTGGAGGTGGTGAAGGGATAATAATAAATTTATTTAAAAATCATCTCTAAAGATAATAAATATCCTGTGAACCCTATCTATTAATAAATTACTGTAATACAGAACGCAGTACATCAAGCGTATTTATTTCTTCACATCAGCAACACGCATACCGTTAAGTTGTTCGTCCGTAATGGCATTACCCGCCTTGAAATAATCAACCACTGCATGGTAGACATAATAACCGCCCGTTGTGTTGCGCGCTTTACCCTCAGTAAACGTGGTAAAACCATCGCCGCCATCAGCAAGGAAGCTTTGGGTAGCAATATGGTAAATCGTTGCATCCTCAATCGGCTTATTATTAAGCGTAAGCTCGACGACACGTTGACCGATTGGTTTACTGCTGTCGTACTTCATTTCCATGCCTTTAGATACTTGCAAAATCCCATTACTCAGGCTGGCTCCGTGCTCCATCAAACTACGTAATTGTTTACCAGTGAGATCCATCGTAGTCAGTTCATTAGGGAACGGAAACGTACTGATGACGCCTCCCATCGTAATTGCCCCCGCCGGGATCTCATTGCGGATACCGCCAGAGTTGGTTAACGCTAATTGTGTATCTTTACCTGCTGCTGCCAGCAAAGCATCCGCTGCCAGGTTCCCCAGTGACGCGGATTCACCATAAGCGCGCGTTAATTCAACCGGCGACTGCGCTACGGTTTGTTGCACAATTTCATCAAGTTTCTTATTCCAGCCATCAATAACTGACTTCGTTTGTGGGTCAGGTTTCCACTCATCAGCATAAATGGTTTTCAGCTCAAAATTTTTCACCGTAAAGTGATGCGGTTTATCTTTGTAATCCAGTACCAGTTTTCCAACATCAATACCACCACTGTCGGTTGACAGAATTAGTGTATTACCGACTTTAATCGGTTCCGGTGTACCAACGTGCGCATGTCCGGTAATCAGAATATCCAATCCTTTTACCTGTCCTGCAGTCTGAATATCTTTATCCAGCGCACGACGTACATCAGTACTCCCCATACTGGATTGACGAGCTGGCACGCCCTCATGGACCAGCAGCACGGTCAAATCAACTTTACCTTTTAGTTCGTCGATATAATGTTGCAGCCATTTAATTTCATCCCTGGCTTCAATACCTACGCGTGTCGCGGCGGAAACAGTATCATTAAATGCAAATACGCCGTGTAAACCTATTACACCGATTTTCACACCATCTTTCTCAATAATGGTATAAGGTTTATCCCACAATGTTTTGCTGCTGTTCTGATAAAATATATTTCCCTGCACAATTGGGAATTTCGCCTGACTAAGCTGTAATAACGTATTGTCCCAGCCATGATCGAATTCATGATTTCCCATTGTCACAGCATCAAATGGCATGGTATTCATGATATCAATAATTGCTTTGCCCTTAGTGAGGCTACTAATATACGGTCCGGTAAAATAATCCCCGGCATCCAAAAACCATGTTGCCTTATTTTTTGCTTTTTCCTGTTTTACCAGAGTAGTGATGTTTGCCCAACCACCAATATCCCGTTTGCCATCAGCAATCCATGGCACTTTATAAGGTTCCACATGCGCATGGAGATCATTGGTATAAATAATCGTGACGTCCTTTGCACAGGCCCAAAATGGTAATGCCAACAGAATACCCACAGTAATTATTTTTATCTTCATAACCCGTTCCTTTCAGTTATATAAAGATTTGTTACTTTACGTTTTGAAAAGTTTCTTTATGTGAGTCTGCTCACACTACCTATCAAGAGTTACAGGGCAGAATCAACGACCTCTTGAAATCGTTGGTGGCTTATGTCGACACTATTTACAATTAATACCTGCAAAACGTTTGGTTGTCGCAATTTAGGGTTACCAACATCTGCTGATTACAGTTGGCCAGACTACAGGCTGGGATATCCAGCATTGCACTGCCAGGCATGTGGAAGTTACCCTCCCCTGTTTGATGGGCAACAATTTCGTGACTGGCTATCGGCATACTTAACTGCATATGCTTGTAAAACCGGTCTTTTTTGTCCCGTCTGTTACAGCAAAGAAATTATTTGCTATGGTCATAATCCACAGGGAACACAGCGCGTTCAGTGTCGCGTCTGCAAAAAAGTCTGGACACCCAAACAGCTTTTACAAAGAGAAATAGCACCACCAGAACGAATTGAAACGGTTCCTCTTATTGTGCCTTTTCAAGGAGAGAGCGCGGGCCAGAAACTGTATGTTCTGCTCACCTTTGATACCGCGCGAGGTAATATTCTTCACCTCTCCACTAATTTTACTCAGCATCCGATCGGGGAAACGTTGCGTTATTGCTGGAAAGGACATGTTGAGCCTGATTTGCATCATAGTGACATCGTACAACGCGTTGATATGCGCAATACGCAATTTCTAAACCGCAGTCAGTTCGATGAAATTCAGTATGGAAGTGCGGTGCTCAAACGCAATGCCAGAGGTGCGATTCTGCGTCCGGTTATCGCTACGCACGGGCATTTTCGTTTACTGAGTATCCTCTATCCAGAGGTGAAGATACACGTCATTTCGCATGAATGCTTTCTTAGAGGCGCAGCCATTACTGCCTGGGCAGAGCAATTTCGCCAACGGCAGGGGGAGCTTTGGTTTGTAGAAGAGGAGATAAATGACAGTGACATTTATACGCCCTGGTATTTTCAGGGAAAAACGTATCATGGCTGGTGGAAAAATCAGTGGCAACTATGGGTGCAAGAAAAGAATCGTAAAATGACCTGCCCATTAACAGGCGGAGATAATAATAATGCTAAAACGCTCTCTTTAGCAGCCAGCAGACGCTTTATCCACACGATGCAAACAGCGCTTACCCACAACGCTCAATTATCTGCAGGGCATGTAACGCAAATACTGTTTTCCCTGGTACAGAGTTACAACAGTAAACTTACAGCAACGACTTCTGGTCATTAATATTCGCCTTAATCTCCTCTGCAATAAGGCCCCGATCTACGTTCGTGTAACGCGAAAACGAACATCAAGCTACCGTAATGACAACTTACGGCCTTTCTGTATCTGACAGACATAAAAAAGCCCTACCAAATAGCGGTAAGGCTTTTGATTTCAAAACAAGAAATTACTTGCTGGTATCCAGCTCTTCGAAACCTTTAACCAGTTCGTCAATCGCTTTCATTTGCTTGAGGAACGGTTCCAGTTTTGCTAATGGCAGCGCGGATGGGCCGTCACATTTCGCGTGATCCGGGTCGGGATGCGCTTCAATGAACAGACCAGCCAGTCCCACAGCCATCCCCGCGCGCGCCAGTTCGGCAACCTGCGCACGACGACCGCCGGAAGCGGCGCCAAACGGATCGCGGCATTGCAGCGCGTGGGTAACGTCAAAAATTACCGGAGCGTTACCGGATACTTTTTTCATCACGCTAAAGCCCAGCATGTCTACAACCAGGTTGTCGTAGCCGAAGTTAGCACCACGATCGCAAAGAATCACTTTTTCGTTGCCGCCTTCTTTGAATTTATCAACGATGTTACCCACCTGGCCCGGGCTGACAAACTGCGGTTTCTTAACGTTAATTACCGCGCCAGTTTTAGCCATAGCTTCTACCAGGTCAGTCTGGCGAGCCAGAAACGCCGGAAGCTGGATCACGTCAACCACATCAGCAACAGGTTGCGCTTGGCTTGGTTCGTGAACGTCAGTAATAATTTTCACACCAAACGTTTGTTTCAGCTCCTGGAAGATTTTCATTCCTTCCTCCAGTCCTGGTCCACGATAAGAGTGGATGGAAGAACGGTTGGCTTTGTCAAAAGAGGCTTTGAACACGTAAGGGATACCCAGTTTCTGGGTCACGGTTACGTAGTGTTCGCAAATGCGCATCGCCAGATCGCGAGACTCCAGCACGTTCATACCGCCAAACAGCACAAACGGCAGGTCATTTGCTACGTTGATGTCGCCAATGCTAACCACTTTTTGTTTCATAGGATCGCCTTAATCTTGAGTAAAATGTCGATTAATTAATGCAGCACAATATGTTTATGCGCGATGTTATTAATTTGCGCGCGAATCATTTCGCTGATCGGGTCTTCTGGACATTGTTCAACGAAATAGCTTAAGTCATTCAACGCAACGTGTTCGCAATCCAGTTGCGCGTAAATCAACCCGCGATCGCGTATTTCATACGGATCTTCCGGGTTAAATTGTAATAAAGCTTCGCTGGTACGTAGCGCCAGCTCCATCTGATTTTCTTCCATCAGCGATGCTTTGAGTGTATCCAGCAATTTGCGGATTACCTCAATATTATCGGCTTCATCAAGGTCTTCATAAAACAGCTCTGCGGACGGGCTAATATTTCCCTTCAGCCATACATCCAGCATATGCTCGCTTAATGATTCACCGTTGAAAGGGTTAATCAGCCAGATTTCACCGTCCGGGCATTCAATGCGCAATATAAGCTGCGTTGGGAAAATTACCGGCAATAAAGGCAAATCGAGACAATTAGCGACCCACAATAAAATAGCGCCTAATGATACCGCACTGCCCTGCCGATTTTTAAGCACCTGGTCCAGCCATAATGCATCGGAGAGACGATAAACCCCGCGCGAGGCTTTAAACCCCCACTCGCCGTAAAACAGCGCAATCAGTTTTTCCATCTGCTCTTCTAAAGGCAGAAGCGGGCTAATTTCTTCCTTCGCCAGACTAACGAGACGCTCCAGTTCGTCGTAAACATCTTGCGAGGGAAAATCGCGGCGAATTGCTTCGCAAGCCAGGATCATGCCTTCGCACAACGGTGCTTTGTTAAATTCGAAATCAGCTAACGATCTCATGACTTACCCCAGTAACGGTACTTTTGTGGTGGCGAGTTTAATGATGATGTACAGCACCACCAGCGCCAGCGGGAAGGCAATGATGCGCACCTGCTGACTGTGCACCCGACGGTAATCGAGTGCAATAAAACCCAAAACGATGTAAATGATAACTCCAAACAGCTTTTCAGTCAGCCATTCAGCCTGCCCGGAAAATGGCAGGATGTGCGCTTTAGCCATCAACGCGATGCCGCTAAGCAATAACAGCGTGTCAACAACCGGCGGTACAATACGGGTCCAGCGAGCGCATGCTTGAGGATGCTCAGAATAACGTAGCCAGAAGCGCAGGGCCAGAAGTCCAACAGAAAGCACGATGCTAATAAGATGAACGCCTGGCAACGTGATGAGACTTGTCATCGATAATAGCGACCGAGCGTCACGCGCTCGTTACCACCGTAGTCACGACAGGTTTCAACTTCACAATATCCCGCCCGAATAAATGCCTGTCGCACCGCTTCGCCCTGCTGCCAACCGTGTTCCAGTAGCAGAAATCCGCCGGATACCAGCGCATTACGTGACTGTTCAATGATGTGTACGATATCCGCCATTCCACTATCCGCTGCAACCAGCGCCGACAACGGCTCAAAGCGAACATCGCCTTGTTGAAGATGAGGGTCTTGCTCATCAATGTACGGAGGATTACTGACAATCATTGCAAACTGCTGCCCAACAAGCGCGCTAAACCAGTCGCTTTGCAGAATGTGGATATTTTTGATCGCCAGATGCCGGGCATTGCGCTTTGCAAGCTCGACGGCATCCGGCATTCGATCAACCGCCGTAATATCACAATCCGTGCGCTCGCTGGCCAGTGCCAGGGCAATCGCCCCGGTGCCTGTACCGAGATCGAGAATGCGACAAGGCTGCTCAGGCAAACGTGCCAGCGCCTGTTCTACCAGACATTCAGTATCCGGGCGTGGAATTAAGGTCGCTGACGAAACAAATAGCGGCAACGACCAGAACTCACGCACACCGGTTAAATGGGCAACAGGTTCACCGGCTCGACGACGGGCTAACAACACGTCCAGTTGCTCACGCTGAGCGTCAGTCAGTTGCGTTTCACCAAAGGCGAGAATCCAGGTACGCCCTTTGCCGGTAACATGCTCCAGCAAAATTTCAGCGTCGCGCCGTGGACTCTCGCTCGACTGAAGTTGATTTATCGCTTCACGTAACCAGTGTTGATATTCCATTATTCCTGCTCAGACAATGCCGCCAGTTGGTCGGCCTGATGTTCCTGGACAATTGGCTCAATCAGCATATCCAGCTTACCTTCCATCACTTCATCCAGTCGGTAGAGCGTCAGGTTGATGCGGTGATCGGTGACGCGCCCCTGCGGAAAGTTGTACGTCCGGTTACGATCGCTGCGATCGCCGCTGCCCAACAGGTTACGACGGGTAGATGCTTCCGCCTGCTGGCGTTTCGCCATTTCTGCCGCATGAATACGTGCCCCCAGCACTGAAAGCGCTTTAGCTTTGTTTTTGTGCTGCGAACGTTCATCCTGACACTCAACAACAATGCCGGTCGGCAAGTGAGTAATACGGATTGCCGAATCGGTGGTGTTAACGTGCTGCCCCCCCGCTCCCGAAGAACGGAAGGTATCAATGCGCAAATCCGCCGGGTTAATATCCGGCAGTTCCGCTTCGGGCAGTTCCGGCATCACCGCGACAGTACAGGCGGAAGTGTGAATACGCCCCTGTGATTCTGTGGCCGGAACACGCTGCACGCGATGACCGCCAGATTCAAATTTCAGGCGGCCATACACACCGTCGCCGCTGATTTTGGCGATGATCTCTTTATAACCACCATGTTCGCCTTCACTGGCGCTCATAATTTCTACTCGCCAGCGACGAGTTTCCGCATAGCGGCTGTACATCCGAAACAGATCGCCAGCAAACAGCGCGGCTTCATCACCGCCGGTTCCGGCGCGTACTTCAAGAAAAGCATCGCGTTCGTCATCAGGATCTTTCGGCAGCAGAAGAACCTGTAACTGTTGCTCCAGCTGTTCGCTTTTCTCTTTTGCTTCACGCAGTTCATCCTGCGCCATCTCACGCATTTCAGGATCGTCGAGCATCATCTGTGCGGTTTCGATATCTTCCTGAACCTGTTGCCAGTCGGTAAAACAACGTGAAACATCACTTAACTGCGCATATTCACGTGATAACGCGCGAAAACGATCCTGGTCGGCGATGGTTTGCGCATCACCCAGCAGCGCCTGAACTTCTTCATGGCGTTCATGCAGGGCTTCCAGTTTGGCAACGATAGAAGGCTTCATAGGCGTAAATGCACCCTGTAAAAAAAAGAAAATGGTGTGCTGCTACTCCAGCCCGAGGCTGTCGCGCAGAATATTCAGGCGTTCATTATCCCCGTCACGGGCGGCCTGTTGAAGTGATTTCGTTGGTGCATGGATCAGGCGGTTAGTCAGTTTCCATGCCAGATCCTGCATAATGGTTTGCGCATCACCGCCCTGTTCAAGGGCCGCTAGCGCTTTAGCGGTTAACTCATCACGAACCTGTTCTGCCTGGCTGCGATACTCGCGAATGGTTTCACTGGCGCTTTGTGAACGCAACCACGCCATAAATTCGCTGGCCTCCTGGGCGACGATAGTCTCCGCCTCCACGGCAGCCGCTTTCCGTTGCGCCAGGTTGTGCGAAATAATGCTTTGTAGATCATCAACGCTGTAAAGGTAGGCATTCGCCAGTTTGCCGACTTCCGGCTCAACATCGCGCGGAACGGCAATATCCACCAGCAACATCGGTTGGTTGCGACGACTTTTTAAGGCACGCTCGACCATACCTTTACCAATAATCGGTAATGGGCTGGCGGTGGAACTAATGATGATATCGGCTTCACGCAGACGCTCATCAATATCACTCAAGGCAATCACTTCTGCGCCGACTTCATCTGCCAGAATCTGCGCACGTTCGCGAGTACGGTTGGCGATAATCATCTTCTGCACTTTGTGTTCACGCAGATGACGCGCCACCAGCTCGATGGTTTCGCCCGCGCCAACCAGTAATACTGTGACCGTAGAAAGCGATTCAAAAATCTGTCGCGCCAGCGTACAAGCGGCAAACGCAACAGAAACGGCGCTGGCGCCAATATCCGTTTCAGTACGGACGCGTTTCGCCACAGAGAATGATTTCTGGAACATGCGCTCCAGAGCACTGGCGTTCAGATGACCTTTATGCGAATCAGCAAAGGCTTTTTTCACCTGACCAAGAATTTGCGGTTCACCAAGAACCAGAGAATCCAGACCACTGGCTACGCGCATCAAATGACTGACTGCGTCGTTATCCTGATGCCAGTAGAGACTGTTGCGCAGATCTTCTTCGTTGAGATTATGGTAATCGCATAACCAACGAATCAGCGCCTCTTGCAGGTTATCCTGCTCTTCAACGCTAAGATAAAGTTCTGTGCGGTTACACGTTGAAAGCACCACGCCGCCCTGCACCATCGGCTGCGCGAGCAGGCTGTCCAGCGCCTCATCGAGCTTGTCCGGCGAAAACGAAACACGTTCTCGCAGCGATACAGGTGCCGTTTTATGGTTGATACCAAGTGCTAAAAGGGTCATGTCTGCGGGAAATAATACCAACGTTGATAGGGTTAGTCTGCTCGCATCATACAGGATGCGCGAGATCAATAAAAGAGAGCGCCTCCTTTTGGAGTAATTACCTAAACCCGTTAGATTCTGGTAATTAAGACAACTTGAACATAGACGATAGCGGGCGGTAACGCTAGCATTAAGAGTTATAACTGCAACGAATCTCAAGGACTTGTCATCATTATGCCCCTGCCCGAATTTCGCCTTATCCGCCTGCTGCCGCTGGCGGCTCTTGTGCTCACCGCCTGTTCCGTTACTACGCCAAAAGGTCCCGGTAAAAGCCCGGATTCACCACAGTGGCGTCAGCATCAGCAAGAAGTACGTAATCTTAATCAATATCAGACGCGCGGTGCATTTGCGTATATTTCCGACCAGCAGAAAGTGTATGCCCGCTTCTTCTGGCAACAAACTGGTCAGGATCGCTACCGTCTGCTGCTGACTAACCCATTGGGCAGCACCGAGCTGGAGCTGAATGCGCAACCGGGTAATGTACAGTTAGTCGACAATAAAGGTCAGCGTTACACCGCTGATGACGCCGAAGAAATGATTGGCAAACTCACCGGAATGCCGATTCCGCTTAACAGTCTGCGGCAGTGGATCCTGGGTTTACCAGGCGATGCGACCGACTACAAACTGGACGATCAATATCGTCTGAGTGAAATTACCTATAGCCAGAATGGCAAAAACTGGAAAGTTGTGTACGGCGGTTATGACACCAAAACGCAACCAGCAATGCCAGCCAATATGGAACTGACTGAAGGCGGTCAGCGCATCAAATTAAAAATGGATAACTGGATAGTGAAATAATGCGGACTCAGTGGCCCTCTCCGGCAAAACTCAATCTGTTTTTATACATTACCGGTCAGCGTGCGGACGGTTACCACACGCTGCAGACGTTATTTCAATTTCTTGATTACGGCGACACTATCAGTATTGAACCTCGCTACGACGGAGAGATTCGCCTGTTAACACCCGTTGCGGGAGTGGCGGATGAAGATAACCTGATCGTGCGAGCAGCGCGGTTGCTGATGAAAACAGCGGCTGCCAGCGGGCGACTTCCGGCGGGAAGCGGTGCAAATATCAGCATTGAAAAACGTTTGCCAATGGGCGGCGGTCTGGGCGGCGGCTCGTCTAATGCAGCCACCGTTCTGGTGGCGCTGAATCAGCTCTGGCAGTGTGGGCTAAGCGTTGATGAGCTGGCAGAAATCGGCCTGACGCTGGGCGCGGATGTACCCGTGTTTGTCCGCGGACATGCTGCTTTTGCCGAAGGGGTTGGCGAAATTTTAACGCCGGCGAATCCGCCAGAGAAGTGGTATCTGGTCGCGCACCCTGGTGTGAGTATTCCTACGCCAGTGATTTTTAAAGATCCTGAACTCCCCCGCAACACGCCAAAAAGGTCAATAGAAACGTTGCTAAAATGTGAATTCAGCAATGATTGCGAGGTTATCGCAAGAAAACGTTTTCGCGAGGTTGATGCGGCGCTTTCCTGGCTGTTAGAATACGCCCCGTCGCGCCTGACTGGGACAGGGGCCTGTGTCTTTGCTGAATTTGATACAGAGTCTGAAGCCCGCCAGGTGCTAGAGCAAGTCCCGGAATGGCTCAATGCCTTTGTGGCGAAAGGTGCAAATCTTTCCCCATTGCACAAAGCCATGCTTTAAGCCGGGCAAGCTGAGTTTCGGTGACAACGTCACCCTGTTCCAGACGTTGCATCGCGCTCTTTAATACACCGCCTGGAAAGAGTACTGCCTGGCCCGCACAGTTTTCGGCAGATTCTTTCCACCAATGGACGCATGCCTGAGGTTCTTCTCGTGCCTGATATGAAGCTTTTTGCTGGTAACGCCACCCCGGAACTAGCACAACGTATTGCCAACCGCCTGTACACTTCACTCGGCGACGCCGCTGTAGGTCGCTTTAGCGACGGCGAAGTCAGCGTACAAATCAACGAAAATGTACGCGGTGGTGATATTTTCATCATCCAGTCCACTTGTGCCCCTACTAACGACAACCTGATGGAATTAGTCGTTATGGTTGATGCCCTGCGTCGTGCTTCCGCAGGTCGTATCACCGCTGTTATCCCCTACTTTGGCTATGCGCGCCAGGACCGCCGCGTCCGCTCCGCTCGTGTACCAATCACTGCGAAAGTGGTTGCAGATTTCCTCTCCAGCGTCGGTGTTGACCGTGTGCTGACTGTGGATCTGCACGCTGAGCAGATTCAGGGTTTCTTCGACGTTCCTGTTGATAACGTATTTGGTAGCCCGATCCTGCTGGAAGACATGCTGCAGCTGAATCTGGATAACCCGATTGTGGTTTCTCCAGACATCGGCGGCGTTGTGCGTGCCCGCGCTATCGCTAAGCTACTGAACGATACCGATATGGCAATCATCGATAAACGTCGTCCACGTGCGAACGTTTCTCAGGTGATGCATATCATCGGTGACGTTGCAGGTCGTGACTGCGTACTGGTCGATGACATGATCGACACTGGCGGTACGCTGTGTAAAGCTGCTGAAGCCCTGAAAGAACGTGGTGCTAAACGTGTATTTGCGTACGCGACACACCCGATCTTCTCTGGCAATGCAGCGAACAATCTGCGTAACTCTGTAATTGATGAAGTCGTTGTCTGCGATACCATTCCGCTGAGCGATGAAATCAAATCACTGCCGAACGTGCGTACTCTGACTCTGTCAGGTATGCTGGCCGAAGCGATTCGTCGTATCAGCAACGAAGAATCGATTTCTGCTATGTTCGAACACTAATCGAACCCGGCTCAAAGACCCGCTGCGGCGGGTTTTTTTGTCTGTAATATCCATTTGTATGACCTATGCCTCCTTCACCTGCCATTCAGTTGACAGATGATGCGCTCACGGATGAAACATTATTGTGAACAAAATATTCTCTCCACATGTGATGCCTTTCCGCGCTCTCATCGACGCTTGCTGGAAAGAAAAATATACCGCTGCACGCTTTACCCGTGACCTGATAGCCGGGATAACCGTCGGGATTATTGCTATCCCGCTGGCAATGGCGTTGGCAATTGGCAGTGGCGTTGCTCCGCAGTACGGTTTATATACCGCCGCTGTTGCGGGGATTGTTATTGCTCTGACAGGCGGGTCGCGCTTTAGCGTCTCCGGTCCGACTGCGGCATTTGTGGTCATTCTCTATCCCGTTTCGCAACAGTTTGGCCTGGCAGGACTCCTGGTTGCGACGTTACTGTCAGGGATCTTTTTGATTCTGATGGGACTGGCACGCTTCGGTCGCCTGATTGAGTATATTCCGGTTTCCGTCACCTTAGGTTTCACCTCGGGTATCGGGATCACCATCGGTACTATGCAGATTAAAGATTTTCTCGGTCTGCAAATGGCCCATGTCCCGGAACATTATCTCCAGAAAGTCGGGGCATTATTTATGGCGCTACCGACCATTAACGTGGGCGATGCGGCCATTGGGGTCGTAACGCTTGGGATTCTGGTTTTCTGGCCGCGCCTGGGCATTCGTTTACCGGGCCATCTTCCGGCATTGCTGGCGGGTTGCGCGGTCATGGGGATTGTTAATCTGTTTGGCGGACACGTTGCCACTATCGGTTCACAATTCCACTACGTACTGGCCGATGGTTCCCAGGGCAACGGGATCCCGCAACTACTGCCACAACTGGTACTGCCGTGGGACCTCCCTAATTCAGAATTCACGCTAAGCTGGAACTCCATTCGTACTCTGCTGCCTGCGGCATTTTCCATGGCAATGCTCGGAGCGATCGAATCTCTGCTCTGCGCCGTGGTACTGGATGGTATGACCGGAACTAAGCACAAAGCGAACAGCGAACTGGTCGGTCAGGGACTGGGGAATATTATCGCCCCGTTCTTTGGCGGCATTACCGCTACTGCTGCAATCGCTCGTTCTGCCGCTAACGTTCGCGCCGGTGCGACCTCGCCAATCTCGCCGGTGATTCACTCTATTCTGGTTATTCTCGCCCTGCTGGTACTGGCTCCGCTGCTCTCCTGGTTACCACTTTCTGCAATGGCTGCCCTGCTGTTGATGGTAGCGTGGAATATGAGTGAAGCGCATAAAGTGATCGATTTGCTACGCCATGCACCGAAAGATGACATTATCGTCATGCTGTTATGTATGTCGTTAACCGTGCTGTTTGATATGGTTATCGCTATCAGCGTGGGGATTGTTCTGGCATCGTTGTTGTTTATGCGCCGCATCGCCCGCATGACGCGTCTGGCGCCGATAGCTGCAGATGTTCCTGATGATGTGCTGGTATTGCGCGTTATCGGTCCGCTGTTTTTCGCTGCGGCTGAAGGTTTATTCACTGACTTAGAATCTCGCATTGAAGGTAAGCGAGTTGTTATTTTGAAATGGGATGCGGTGCCGGTTCTGGATGCCGGGGGACTTGATGCGTTCCAGCGCTTTGTGAAACGCCTGCCGCAAGGATGTGAACTACGCGTTTGTAATGTAGAATTCCAGCCGCTGCGTACAATGGCTCGCGCCGGTATTCAACCGATTCCGGGACGTCTGACATTCTTCCCGAATCGCAGTGCGGCAATGGCTGATTTGTAAAAAAGTATGAAGTTGACCAGTCAGCGCAAACTGACTGGTCAGAAAACTGCATCACTTGCTAACTATGACGGCGATTGTCACTACGGCGGCAACGTTTGTCATAGTGGCGAACCCACCAGTAACGATCGCACACCTGTTCATGCCCACCGACACGGGCACCCGCCAGCCAGAGAATAGCACCGACGAAAATACTCAGCACTGCGCCATGTGCAAAATACTGTGGCATATTAAACTGCGGTAGCTGGTTGAGAATTGAATACCCCACACCGACCACCATGACCACCAGACCCAACCCCATAAGCACGTTACCGAGCAGCGAAGCGTTTTTGCGTTTCATATGTCACCTCCGGAACTTTCTGGGTTGTAACAGGGACTTCCCCCTCATCCTTATGAGTAAAGTATAGGCAACCCTCTGAGGCTTATGTGCGCTCGTGATCACAATTACAACCCTTATTTCAACAAAACTTTACAAATAACTGTCTGAACACCCTGACTTTCTAATAATCTATAAAAGCAATTATTTCGTTATCTGCGTTTAACTCGCTGTTTTTGTCAAGCGGGGCCACAACCAGTAAACTACGCGCCAGTTATGTACTCACTCAGGACAAAAAACGTGACGATTAAATTGATTGTCGGACTGGCGAACCCCGGCGCTGAATACGCCGCAACGCGACATAATGCTGGCGCCTGGTTCGTTGACTTACTGGCGGAGCGCTTACGCGCCCCCTTACGGGAAGAAGCTAAATTCTTCGGTTATACCTCACGAGTCACTCTCGGAGGTGAAGACGTCCGCCTGTTAGTTCCGACCACATTTATGAATCTCAGCGGCAAAGCCGTCGCTGCGATGGCCAGTTTCTTCCGTATCAACCCGGATGAAATTTTGGTTGCGCACGACGAACTGGATTTGCCCCCTGGCGTTGCCAAATTTAAATTGGGCGGCGGCCATGGTGGTCACAATGGACTGAAGGACATCATCAGTAAATTGGGTAATAACCCTAACTTTCACCGTTTACGCATCGGAATTGGTCATCCGGGCGATAAAAACAAAGTTGTCGGTTTTGTCCTGGGCAAACCGCCTGTTAGTGAACAGAAGTTAATTGATGAAGCCATCGACGAAGCGGCACGTTGTACCGAAATGTGGTTTACAGAGGGTTTGACCAAAGCAACGAACCGATTGCACGCCTTTAAGGCGCAATAAGTCGTTGTCTGCGGCATTTTTGCCGAGTGCCGTGTATAATAGGCAAAGTTATTTCCATTTCTGCAATCTGTTTACAATAACAGGTTGATTATTAAGATATTAAGGTGATTTAAATCATGGGATTCAAATGCGGTATCGTCGGTTTGCCCAACGTCGGGAAATCCACCCTGTTCAACGCGCTGACCAAAGCCGGTATTGAAGCGGCCAACTTTCCATTCTGCACTATCGAGCCGAACACAGGCGTCGTGCCAATGCCCGACCCACGCCTGGATCAACTGGCTGAAATCGTAAAACCGCAGCGTACGCTTCCCACTACCATGGAATTTGTCGATATCGCCGGTCTGGTAAAAGGCGCCTCGAAAGGTGAAGGTCTGGGTAACCAGTTCCTGACAAACATTCGTGAAACCGAAGCGATCGGTCACGTTGTTCGCTGCTTTGAAAATGACAACATCATTCACGTTTCCGGCAAAGTTAATCCGGCAGATGATATTGAAGTTATCAATACCGAGCTGGCACTGGCGGATCTCGACACCTGTGAACGCGCGATTCACCGCGTACAGAAGAAAGCCAAAGGCGGCGATAAAGACGCGAAAGCCGAACTGGCGGTACTGGAAAAATGCCTGCCGCAACTGGAAAACGCAGGCATGTTGCGCGCACTGGATTTAAGCGCAGAAGAAAAAGCGGCTATTCGTTATTTGAGCTTCCTGACGCTGAAACCAACGATGTACATCGCCAACGTCAACGAAGACGGTTTTGAAAACAACCCGTATCTCGATCAGGTACGTGAAATCGCTGCGAAAGAAGGTTCCGTTGTCGTTCCGGTTTGTGCTGCGGTTGAAGCAGACATTGCTGAACTGGACGACGAAGAACGCGAAGAGTTTATGCAAGAGCTGGGACTGGAAGAGCCGGGGCTGAACCGCGTGATTCGTGCCGGTTATAAACTACTGAACCTGCAGACCTACTTCACTGCTGGGGTGAAAGAAGTACGTGCATGGACTATTCCGGTTGGCGCAACCGCACCGCAGGCTGCTGGAAAAATCCACACCGATTTTGAAAAAGGCTTTATCCGCGCACAAACCATCTCGTTTGAAGATTTCATCACTTACAAAGGTGAACAAGGCGCGAAAGAAGCAGGCAAAATGCGGGCAGAAGGTAAAGAATACATCGTAAAAGACGGCGATGTAATGAACTTCCTGTTCAACGTCTAATAGCCGCCCGTTATCTCGGGAATATCGCTATTCATTAGCCATTATGTGTGCTGCACATAATGGCTTTTTTGTAGCGGTAACAATGCATTATGCAGTTCTGACATTCAGTAAAAGACGGCATTTATTGCCCTGTTATAGTTGGAGGGTAATGACTCCCCCGCTATCTCCTTCGCTTAAACTGGCTGACATCAATGCCGTGCTGCTTCATTTTTCGCCACAGGGTCGTACGGCCGATCCCAAGTAAAGCCGACATTTCCTGAATACGACCGCCTGTAACCTGTGCTGCGTTAATAATCGCCTCCTTTTCGATTTCTGCAAATAACAGACTGGTGGAAAGGTGTGTCGCGCTGACATCCTCTGTCGCCTGCTCGGTAAACAGATGTTCAGGCAAATCACTGACACGAATGCGCCCGTTATCGCTACTCAGCGCAAGATACTCGATGACGCTATAAAGCTCAAAATCGTTGCCAGGCCATGCACAGGAAACCAGGCGAGATACAACCGGAAGAGACATTAACACTGGATGTAAAAGCGCAACAATTCAGGCATCAGCGTTAAATCGGTTTCTCGATCAGATTTGTCTGCCAGTTCGCAGAATAAGCTTTCAATCATGCTCTTACGGCGATCCTGAACTAAGGTTTTCTGATGCTTGAATACCGTTTTGTTCGGTATCGCCAAAGGAGAAATGATTGATGCACGCACTTGCCCCTCTTCACCCACAAAAAATAGCGTTAATTTCTGCCAGCATTTTATTATGTTTATCTGCGTTCCCGGCGCAGGCAGAAGAAATTGCAGTTACCCCGCAACCTCCTGATATTTTGTTGGGACCGCTGTTTAATGATGTGCAAAACGCCAAACTTTTTCCCGATCAAAAAACGTTTGCCGACGCCGTGCCAAACAGCGATCCGTTAATGATCCTCGCCGATTATCGGATGCAGCAAAATCAAAGCGGATTTGATCTACGCCATTTCGTTAACGTCAACTTCACCCTGCCAAAAGAAGGGGAAAAATATGTTCCCCCGAAAGGACAATCATTACGTGCACACATCAATGGATTATGGTCGGTGTTAACTCATTCAACCGAAAATACCGACAAATGGGATTCTCTTCTACCGTTGCCACACCCCTATGTCGTGCCGGGAGGACGTTTTCGGGAAGTGTATTACTGGGACAGTTACTTCACCATGCTGGGCCTTGCCGAAAGCGGTCACTGGGATAAAGTGGCCGATATGGTGGCGAATTTCGGTTATGAAATTGATACGTATGGGCACATTCCAAACGGCAACCGTAGCTACTATTTGAGCCGTTCACAACCACCGTTCTTTGCGCTGATGGTGGAGTTACTGGCACAACATGACGGTGACACTGTATTAAAACAATATCTGCCGCAACTGCAAAAAGAGTATGCCTGGTGGATGGACGGTATTGAAGACCTGCAAGCCGGACAACAGGAAAAACGGGCGGTAAAACTTAAAGACGGCACCATCCTTAACCGCTACTGGGATGATCGTGATACACCGCGTCCAGAGTCATGGGTAGAAGATATTGCCACAGCCAAAAGTAATCCGAGCCGCCCTGCCCCGGAAATCTACCGTGACCTGCGCTCCGCTGCCGCATCTGGCTGGGATTTCAGTTCTCGCTGGATGGACAATCCGCAGCAGCTAAATACTTTACGCACCACCAGCATCGTACCCGTCGATCTCAATAGTCTGATGTATAAAATGGAGAAAATCCTTGCCCGCGCCAGCAAAGCTGCCGGAGACAGCGCGCTAGCCAGCCAGTATGACACTCTCGCTCATGCCCGCCAGAAAGGGATCGAAAAATATCTGTGGAACGCCCAACAAGGCTGGTATGCCGATTACGATCTGAAGAGTAATAAAGTTCGCAATCAATTAACCGCCGCCGCTCTGTTCCCGCTTTATGTCAATGTCGCGGCAAAAGATCGTGCCGACAAAATGGCAACCGCAACCAGGACGCATCTGCTGCAACCCGGTGGACTGAACACCACGTCGGTGAAAAGTGGACAGCAATGGGATGCGCCAAATGGCTGGGCACCGTTGCAATGGGTTGCCACAGAAGGATTGCAAAACTATGGACAGAAAGAGGTAGCAATGGACATTAGCTGGCGTTTTCTGAGCAATGTTCAGCACACTTATGATCGGGAGAAAAAACTGGTGGAGAAATATGATGTCAGTACCACCGGAACAGGTGGTGGCGGCGGTGAATATCCATTGCAGGATGGTTTTGGCTGGACCAACGGTGTGACGCTGAAAATGCTGGATTTGATCTGCCCAAAAGAGCAACCGTGTGACAATGTTCCGGCAAGATCGCTCCATGAATCAACACAACAGTCCACAACTAAAGCGGTAAGATCCGCACATTAACGGTCTTTTCTCCTGATAACGTCATACCTCTGGATGATGTTATCAGGATGAATACGACGGCCTCTCCCCTTTTTCTACACGGAGGGTTTTTCAACTCCCGGCGGGAAAAATTGGCCAAAAGTCTGCCACACATGATTGCCGAAGATAGCATCATTTCTTCGGGTAAAAGTTTCATTATCCTGTGTCGTTGTTTTACATCTGCGTTGGCTATACAAAGCATCGATCGCTTCCTGAATATTATTACTATGATCGTTCATTAACATCTTTTTGGTTTCAGGTGTTAAATTAATAATGACATAATCCAGACACGCCAAAGAATTTAGCAACCAACAGAAAAAGTCAGCCCATTCATCTTCAGATAATTGTTGAATCGCCCGCGGAGGGCTTTGGGTTAATCTGGAATAAGGGCTTATCAACTCCAGGTAATCAATTAGCGAAGATAACCCAATTTCGCTATTCTGGTCGCTGTTAGTCAGTAAATGACTACAGCCCAACACATCTATTTTTTGAACTACCCTAAATATAATGAGGCAATGATGAAAAAACGATTCTTTCGTTGTTTCAGGAAAGTGGGTTATTTCGCTAAGGAAATCGTTTAGCCAACTCCGAAGCGGTAAGAGTCGTTGATGATGCAAGGTTTCGACACAACGAACAGGAGGTGCAAGCGTGATATGTTCATCAGGATGTTGTGTATTATATTCTGTACTTCCTTCCTGCTGTTGTTGCTTCCCAAATTGCCACTGTTGGAACAATTGGCTTGCAGCAAGCCCTGTCGTTGTCCATCGCAACGAACTTATCCCTTGAGAAGGTTCGTTTTTCGGCAATAGTTCTGGTTTCACTCGCCCAATCACAGGGAATTTGACCTGAACGAGAAATGCATTGATAAAATGGAGAATATTATCGTTACTACACCCTGCACTTAATAGTTGCAACTCATCGTCGTTCGGCGATGCTTTAATAATTCGGTTACCATACATATCACTATCAAAAAAAAGAGTAAACATCATGTTTTTGTAGCTATTATCGTCACTTTTACTGCATGTTTTGATAAACACACTCAGTAAATTTCCATCCCTCAGACAATAAATGTTTTCATTGTTGTTGATGACGCTAATAATGTCTTTCTTAAAATGCTCAAAATCTTGTCGTTGAAATTTTCTATTATGCTGCTTACTATCCGCAAGTGGTGAGTCTGTACGGCTACAACATAGGCTTTGAATAACCCTCCGCATTCTTTTCACCTCCGTTAACAGTATATTCACTACGATGAAACGGGAGGATGCTGATATTCTTCTCTGTGAGATATCAAAAATCGCTCATTATAAAAACAGATAACTTCAATATCACGTAACAACAAGAGATAAAAAACATTATTCAGCCATGAATTATTAATTTATTTAAATATATTTATCCCCATGGTTATTGCCGACAGTTTTATCGACCTTTCTGAAGCTGTGACATCGCTATGTTTTCATTAGATAAACTTTGATATGGGACATGATTTTTTTGCGCTGTATATGTAAATATATAGCGATTTTGCTTTTCAGGATGTTACCTATGTCACTAACCAGACGGACATTTGCGCAGGCTCTTGCGTCCACTTTGCTTCTACACCCTCTACCGTCCTTTGCACAATCTGTTAAATTTTGGGCTTCGCTGACGCTTCCTGAAGCAAAAACCATTACGCGCATTGTCAGTGCTGGCGCGCCCGCCGATCTGCTGTTGCTGACTGTCGCACCAGAAAAACTGGTTGGTTTTTCCTCTTTTGATTTTGCCCGCCAGGCATCAATTCCATTACCTGACGCCATTCGCCAGTTACCTAAACTCGGGCGGCTCGCCGGACGTGCCAGCACGCTCTCACTGGAAGGGCTTATGGCGTTACGTCCCGATTTAGTGATTGATTGCGGTAATACCGACGAAACCTGGGTATCCCAGGCTCGCCAGATGAGTGAACAGACGCAAATCCCCTGGTTATTGCTCAGCGGTAAACTGGAACAGTCAGCAGAACAGATAGAGACGCTTGGAAAAATGTTAGGCGAAGAAAAGCGCGCCGCTGAACAAGCCGATCTTGCCCGTCGTTTTGTGAGTGATGCGCAAGCATTCGCCGCTTCGCCAGCCGCTCATATTCGCTTTTACGCCGCACGCGGTGCGCGAGGTCTGGAAACCGGCCTGCAAGGATCATTGCATACCGAAGCGGCAGAATTATTAGGCTTACACAATGTGGCGCAAATAGCCGATCGCCACGGACTGACGCAGGTTTCCATGGAGAATCTGCTACGCTGGCAACCGGACATTATTCTGGTTCAGGATAGCGTCACCGCTGACTTTATCCGTAACGATCCGCTCTGGCAGGGAGTAAAGGCGGTTGTAGAAAAAAGGATCCTGTTGCTAAGCGGGTTACCTTTCGGCTGGCTGGACGCCCCACCGGGTATCAACCGTCTTTTGGGATTGCGCAGGCTCCATGCCTGGCTTGATCCCGCAGTTAACAGCCAGTTTAAAAATGACATGCAACATTACGCCAGGCTGTTCTGGCATGTCACTCTCAGTGACACCAACTATCAAAAAATGGTGGCAAGCTGATGAGAACCGCAACCAGATCTGTTTTGCTTTTGCTTCTGGCTATCACGAGCATTATTTTCGCCGCCGCCAGCGGCGCTTATCATCTTGATCTACAGCAACTGCTGGCGGTCATTCTCCGTCATAGCGATGTGCCGTTGCGCGAGCAAATCGTTTTCTGGCAGATCCGCGTTCCACGCATTCTGGCTGCCCTGTTGCTGGGTGCTGCACTGGCTGGGGCCGGAACGACCTATCAGGGAATGTTTCGTAATCCCTTAGTGTCACCGGATATTCTGGGAGTTTCTGCCGGAGCGGGGCTGGGCGCCTGCGCGGCAATACTGTTCGGCCAGCCCACGGTTTACATCCAGCTATACGCATTTTGCGGCGGTCTGTTGGTGGTCGCGGGTGTCTGGTTGATTACACGTCGGGTTACTCGTCACGATCCGGTATTAACCCTGGTGCTGGTCGGCATTGCTCTGGGGACATTATGCGGTGCCGGCATTTCGCTGATTAAAACGTTAGCCGATCCCTATACCCAACTGCCTTCAATTACGTTCTGGTTACTGGGCGGGTTGTCTACCGTGACTCTACGTGATCTCTGCTATGCGGCACCGCTCATCCTGGCGGGAACTCTGCCCCTGCTTTTCCTCCGCTGGCGCATGAATTTACTCACGCTTTCCGACGATGAAGCCAGGTCGCTGGGCCTGAATGTACTACGCCTGCGCTTAGCATTGATTATTTGCGCCACGTTGATTACTGCCAGTACGGTCGCGATTGCGGGGATCATCGGTTGGGTCGGTCTGGTCGTTCCGCATATTGCTCGCTTGTTGATCGGACACAACCACCAGCAGCTTCTGCCTGTCGCGATGGGGACTGGCGCGATACTGCTCCTGCTCACCGACACACTCGCACGGAGTATCGGGACAACCGAAATCCCACTTGGCATTCTGACGGCTTTTGTGGGCGCCCCCTTTTTCCTGCTTCTGTTGCTACGCGGAGGTCGCCAGTGACTTTGCTTACCGTCCGTCACGCCTCGCTGGGTTATTTCCGTCAACCGGTACTACACGGTATTTCTTTCAGCTTGTCACAGGGATCAATTTGCTGTCTGTTAGGTGCCAATGGTTGCGGGAAAACAACGCTGATGCGCACCATTCTTGGTGCTATCCCTTTGTTAAGCGGCGAGATTTTGTTGGATGGCATATCCATTCAGAAAATGAGCCCTCGCCAGCGCGCGCAGTCCATTGCCTGGGTGCCTCAAGCCCAGGATGGTATTTTTGCCTTTAGCGTTCTGGATATGGTGCTGATGGGACTGGCGCCAGCCATGGGCGCTTTTGCTGTTCCCGGGAAGCGGGAACGAGTGATTGCCACTGAACAACTGGACAAAATGGGGATTTCGCATCTGGCGGCAAGACGCTGGAATACCCTTAGCGGCGGTGAGCGTCAGTTAGCGTTGATCGCCCGCGCGTTGGTCCAACAGCCGCGCTTATTGTTACTGGATGAACCCGCATCCAGCCTCGATTTCGGTCATCAGATACAACTACTGGACACGCTGACCCAGCTAAAAAGCAGCGGCATGACCATGTTAATGTCGACCCATCACCCTCTGCATGCCAACGCCATTGCGGATAGCGTTATCCGAATTGAAACAGATGGTCATGTTTCTCAAGGCTTACCAACTGAGCAACTGACAACAGACAAACTGGCAACGCTGTACCGGGTTTCTGCCGACCAAATTCACCATCACCTATCTGCAATTAAACACTAAGGAAAAATCATGCTCATTGACGATATTGATTTTGCAGACCTTTATCTTCAGCAACTCAAACTGGCCCACCGTACAGAAAAGACGCCGGATCACTGGGATCAACGGGCAGAGAAAATGGCCGAGAATTGTGCCTCGCCAACAGACAACTATTTACAACAACTGGTCGCCAAAATTGATCTACAAGGCGCAGAGTCACTATTTGATATGGGCTGTGGGCCGGGCACCGTATCACTGGCGCTGGCAGACAAACTCACGACGGTTTACGGCGTTGATTACAGTCAGGGAATGCTGAACGTTGCCGCACGCCGCGCTGCCGCGTTGAAGGCTGACAATGTGCACTGGGTTCAACGCGCCTGGGAAGAGAGCTGGAGCGACCTGCCACGCTGCGATATTGCCGTGGCCTCGCGTTCCACACTGGTAGCCGATATGCGCCAGGCAATGACCAAACTCAATAATCAGGCTCGACTGCGCGTCTACACCACTCATCTTGTCAGCACCTCATTCGTCTCCCCCGCCATTCAGCGGGCGGCAGGTCGGGAGGTGATCGAATTACCCAACTATATCTTTGCGCTCAACATCCTGTATCAGATGGGAATTTATGCTCATGTTGATTTTATTCGTGGGCAAAATTGCCAACAGGATAACAGCACATGGGAGCGTTTTGAGCAGAACGTTAGCTGGAGTCTTGGCGCACTCAATGACGATGAGCGCGAGCGGTTACATCGCTGGTATCACCAACAGGATGCCCGCACTATCGCCCCAGCCAGTCGCGACTGGGCACTCATTTGGTGGGACAGTGTGCCGCAGGAGATGCTGCGATGATTTTTCTCTCTCAAGCGCAAATTGATGCATTACTTCTGGAAGATATCCAGGGTGGAGATCTGACCACACGAACATTAGGTATCGGCAAACAGCCCGGCGCTATTGAGTTTTTTCACCGCCATGGCGGCTGTGTCAGCGGAGTCGCCGTGGCGTGTAAGATGTTAACCACGCTGGGGCTGACCATTGATGACGCGGTCAGCGACGGTTCACAAGCGGATGCGGGTCAACGTTTAATTCATGCCCACGGCAACGCTGCTGCGCTTCATCAGGGATGGAAAGCCGTTCAGAACGTGCTGGAGTGGAGTTGCGGCGTTTCTGATTATCTCGCTCAAATGTTGATACAGCTTCGTGCTCGTTATCCTGATGGCAATATCGCCTGCACCCGAAAAGCCATTCCCGGAACCCGTTTACTGGCGACACAGGCTGTCATTGCTGCTGGCGGACTGATTCATCGCGCAGGGTGCGCGGAAACCGTATTGCTGTTCGCCAATCATCGTCGTTTTCTGGCCGATAATCAGGACTGGTCGGGCGCTATCGACCAGTTACGTCGCCACGCGCCAGAGAAAAAAATAGTTGTTGAAGCCGACACGCCAGAGGAAGCACTTGCTGCATTACGCGCACAACCAGATGTACTTCAGCTAGACAAATTTAGTCCAGCTCAGGCCGTTGAAATTGCGCAAATAGCGCCGTCGCTGGCGCCGAACTGTACGCTGGCGCTGACCGGTGGAATTAATTTACTGACACTCAAAAATTACCTCGACTGCGGCATCCGCCTTTTTATTACCTCTGCGCCTTATTACGCGTCCCCCGCTGACATCAAAGTCAAACTGAAGCCCGAAGACTCTTTTTAACCCATTGATAAACGGAATTTATTCTATGAGACTTAAAAAACGTTATCTCTGTACAGCATTATCACTCGCCCTCACTCAGCAAGCGGTTGCGGCTCAAGAAAACGAGACGATGACCATATGGTCCAGCCCCGTGTCTGCGACGACCACCACTATTCTCGATCAGCCCACCATGAAGGCGCTGGACAAACAAAATGTCGCCCAGGCGTTAAGCGTAATCCCCGGAGTTGTGCTGCAAAAATCGGGAGGACGCAATGAACAACAAGTCAAAGTACGCGGTTTCGATAGCCGTCAGGTGCCGGTTTATTTTGATGGCGTACCTATTTATGTTCCCTATGACGGTAACCTCGATCTGGCGAGGATCCTGACCAACAATCTGGGAGCAGTCGAAGTCTCCAAAGGGTATTCATCGCTACTTCAGGGCCCCAACCAGATGGGTGGGGCTATTAACATCACCACGCAAAAACCGACTAAACCACTGGAAGCCAGTCTGGGATACCGTCAGGGATGGAGCCGTAGTCAGGACAACGCCTACGATATGCACGCCTCACTTGCCGCCAGCAGCGATCTGGGATATTTGCAAGTCAGCGGCAGCCAACTGAAACAGGATTTCCTCGGTCTGCCACATGGCGTCAATAATGATATTGTAGGCAAAAACGGCAAGATGATTAACTCATCCGCCAATGATAAACGCGGCATAGTGAAGCTCGGCTTTACGCCGCGCGAAAATGACGAATACACGCTGACTTATATTAAACAGGATGGCGAAAAAGATAACCCGCCTTATAACGGAACCAGCAGTCAGAAATCACGCTACTGGCAGTGGCCGGAGTACGATAAAGAGAGTTTTTACTATCAGGGAACCACACAGCTCAGCGATCGTTTTACGTTGAAAAGTCGGCTTTATCGCGACACCTTTGAAAATACGCTGATAATGTACAACTCGCTGGCGGATCTGAAAAATAAAAGCGGCAACTACAGCCACTATTCCGATTACAGCGATGGTGCAGGGTTACAGTTAGCGGCCGATATGCGTGAAAACGATCTGCTGTCGTTTGCCGTCAACTGGAAGGATGATGTGCATCGGGAAAAAGGCGCACCGCACGCTTCTTATGATCGCTATGAAGACCGAACCTGGTCGCTCGCCAGTGAATATCAATGGGCTGCGGCTGATAATGTGGATGTCGTTGCCGGGATCAGCTACGACTGGCGTGATAGCGTAGAAGCGAAAAAACATGAAAAAGACGGCAGTATCACTCACTATGACGACAACAATCAGTCCGCCTTTAACTGGCAGGTAATGGGCAAATACCACTTTGCAAATGAGGACACACTGGCGCTCTCGTACTATGACCGCACACGCTTCCCAACGCTGAAAGAACGTTATACCACGTCCAAACCAGCTTATAACCAGATAGCCATTGTTAACCCGCAACTCAAGCCGGAACGCGCTCGCGGCGTAGATTTAACCTGGAATGGTTCCTTCACGCCCGACTGGGGATTTGAAGTCAGCGTTTACTATAACCGGGTGAGTGATGCCATCCTCTCGCACAATATCAATGCCGATACCGTGCAGAATCAGAACAGCGGCACGGTGGATTACAGCGGTCTGGATGCGGGTATTAAAGGGAAAATCAGCAATATGCTGGATATTGGCGCCAGTTACGGCCTGATCCATGCCGATGCTAAACGCAAAGACATCGGCAAGATAACCGATCTACCAACGCAAACATTGACTGCCTGGATGACGTTAAAACCGTGGGAACCGTTAAGCGTAACACTTTCCGAAGAAGCGCGTTCTTCCAGCTACAGCAACAGCGACGGTTCACAAAAAGCAGCCGGTTTTGCGGTTACTCATATTCGCGCCGATTACGCATTAGGGCACGGCTTTAGCGTCAATGCATCCGTCAATAACCTGTTCGACACCAAATATGCCTACAGTGAAGGATTCATTGAAGAAGGACGTAATTTCTGGGCAGGCGTAGAATATACATTCTGATTTGAAAACGGATAGCGGCATCGAGGCTGCTATCCGTTGTATGAAAATCCTATTCTCTTCGCAGGAGGCGAAATACCCCCAGAACCAGGATAGCGCCGACCACCGCCACCAGGAAGCTGTGTAAATTAAAACCGCTGATGGTACCGCCAATGCCAAACATGGTCGCCAGCCAGCCGCCGACGACCGCACCGACTATCCCGAGAATACAGGTCAGGATAAATCCTCCACCATCACGTCCCGGCATGATCAGCTTGGCGATAACGCCCGCTATCAGGCCAAAAATAATCCAGGCAATAATTCCCATGTTCAGGCCCTCGTTTCGATGAATCGGACGCAAGAAATACTTACGTCAACGCTCTAAGTATAGGCAAGGGCTGGATCAATAGTGGGAAGCTGACGACTGAATTGACGATAAGTTGTAAAAAATATTCACGCATTTGTATTAAGGTTTGTTAAACATTGCCGATAAACCAAAGACAGTTTGTCGGTCAGGAGTTTTTCCGCGTGAGTCATTACCATGAGCAGTTCCTGAAACAAAATCCATTAGCAGTCCTTGGCGTTTTACGCGATTTGCATAAAACCGCAGTTCCCTTGCGTATCAGTTGGTCAGGCGGTCAGTTGATCAGCAAAATACTGACGATTAGCCCAGATAAACTGGTGCTGGATTACGGTAGCCAGTATGAAGATAACATTGCAGTGCTTGAGGCGCGGCAAATCACCATTACCGCCGAAACGCAGGGCGCCAAAGTTGAATTTGCTCTTGAGCAATTGCAGCAGAGTGAATATTTACAGCTTCCGGCATTCATCACCGTGCCCCCTCCCGCCTTATGGTTCGTGCAACGGCGCAGATATTTCCGCATCTCCGCCCCGTGCCATCCCCCCTACTACTGTCAGACCCGATTACCTGATAACAGGACGTTACGTTTTCGTCTGTATGATTTGTCATTAGGCGGCATGGGGGCATTACTGGAAACAGCAAAACCAACTGGATTGCGCGAAGGCATGCACTTCGCGCAGATTGAAGTCAATATGGGGCAATGGGGAGTCTTTCATTTTGACGCTCAGTTACTCACCATCAGCGAACACAAAATCATCGATGGTAAAAATGAGACTATTTCCACTCCCCGCCTGAGCTTTCGTTTTCTGAACGTCAGCCCGACGGTGGAGCGGCAGTTACAGCAGATTATTTTCTCTCTCGAACGAGAAGCCCGGGAGAAAGCAGACAAAGTGCGCAACTGAGTTACATTGCGTTCAGCGCCTGCTCAAGTTTGTAGATATAGCGAGGCGCCTGCGGCGCGGGGTGATTTTTCGCAACATGGTCGAGGAATTCGTCGGCATCCAGATCGTTAATTTTACTGATCGCCTTTTTCCTGTCTGACGAGAAAGTCCGTAGCAACGCGCCAGCCCCGTTGGCGTACGACACCACCAGCGCATATTGCAGCACCTTCGGATCCTCAATACCTGCCAGCGGGCCAGTTTCCAGAATGTTCAGGTAAGCCGCCCCCATTGAAATATTGCGTTCTGGATTTTTCAGCTCGCTGGTGGTTGGCTCGCCACTCCAGCCCATGCGGCGATAAACATCGCGCCCGGACGTGGACGCTTTCAACTGCATCAGGCCAATGGCATTCGACTTACTGACCGCGTTCGGATTACCGCCCGATTCGATGGCGATAATCGCGGTAATTAACTGTGGATCGACGCCCCAGGCAGCCCCAGCTTTCTGGCTTATTGGCATCCACTGCATCGCGCGTTGTACCGGGACTTTTGCATTCCACGGCGGGTTTGTGTAGTCATGTTTTGATGAACAACCTGCTAATAGCACAACCAAAAAGGCAAACCATCTCAATTTCACTTCATCTATCCTTATAGCCTGGAATCGCCGTTGAGGTGACAACGGCATACCTAAGCGGCATGATATACATTTCGTTTCTGTTGTCAGCAAGGAATTGCCATGTCTCTGTTTCATTTAATCGCCCCGTCGGGCTACTGTATTAAACAACACGCTGCGTTGCGGGCTATCCAGCGCCTGACTGACGCGGGGCATCAGGTCAATAACGTAGAGGTTATCGCCCGTCGCAGTGAGCGCTTTGCGGGTACGGAAACGGAGCGTCTGGAAGATATTAATTCCCTTGCCAGACTGACTTCGCCCAACACTATCGTGCTGGCAGTACGCGGTGGTTATGGCGCCAGTCGCTTGCTGGCAGATATTGACTGGCAGTCGCTGATTGACCGTCAGCAACATAATCCGTTACTCATCTGTGGGCACAGCGATTTTACGGCGATCCAGTGTGGTCTGCTGGCATTGGGCAATATCATCACATTTAGCGGACCAATGCTGGTGGCGAATTTTGGCGCGGATGAGCTGAACACCTTTACCGAACACCATTTCTGGCTGGCGCTGCGCAATGAAACGTTCACTATTGAATGGCAAGGAGAAGGCCCGGTATGCCAGACCGAAGGGACATTGTGGGGAGGTAATCTCGCAATGCTGAATACGCTTATCGGTACGCCATGGATGCCGCAAATTGAGCACGGTATTCTGGTGCTGGAAGATATCAACGAGCATCCTTTCCGCGTCGAACGTATGCTTTTGCAGCTCTATCATGCCGGTATTTTGCATCGCCAGAACGCGATTATCCTCGGTAGCTTCAGCGGCAGTACGCCAAATGATTATGACGCGGGTTACAACCTTGAATCCGTCTATGCCTTTTTACGTTCTCGTCTGTCGATCCCATTAATTACCGGGCTTGATTTTGGACATGAACAACGCACGGTCACACTGCCGTTAGGCGCTCATGCCATTCTGAATAACGCTAAAGCGGGTACTCAGTTGACGATAAGTGGCCATCCTGTTCTTAAAGTGTAAAAAAAAATCACGGTTCAGAGCTAAGTAAAACGCTGTTTCTGCCACGAATATGGTAGGGTTTACATTCGAGACAGCGTAATCAGGAGTAACCGACCGTTGGATGCCGCAACAATTATTAGCCTTTTCATCTTAGGCTCCATTCTTGTCACCAGCAGTATTTTACTTAGTTCATTTTCTTCACGGCTTGGCATTCCGATTCTGGTCATTTTTCTGGCTATCGGCATGCTGGCGGGCGTGGATGGTATCGGCGGTATTCCGTTCGATAATTATCCCTTTGCCTATATGGTGAGTAACCTGGCGCTGGCGATCATCCTGCTCGACGGCGGAATGCGTACTCAGGCCAGCTCCTTTCGGGTTGCATTAGGTCCAGCGCTGTCGCTGGCAACGGTCGGCGTGCTTATTACCTCCGGCTTAACGGGTATGATGGCGGCGTGGCTGTTTAATCTCAATGTGATTGAAGGCTTATTGATCGGCGCGATTGTCGGCTCCACAGATGCCGCAGCGGTCTTTTCTCTGCTCGGCGGCAAGGGACTTAACGAACGTGTTGGTTCGACGCTGGAGATAGAGTCCGGCAGTAATGATCCAATGGCGGTCTTCTTGACAATAACCCTGATTGCGATGATTCAGCATCACGAAAGCAGTATTAGCTGGATGTTCGTAATTGATATTCTTCAGCAATTTGGTCTGGGAATTATCATCGGACTTGGTGGGGGTTATTTACTGCTGCAAATGATTAACCGTATCGCTCTTCCCGCGGGACTCTATCCATTACTGGCACTAAGCGGCGGTATCCTGATTTTTGCGTTAACGACGGCGCTGGAAGGCAGCGGTATTCTGGCGGTTTATCTGTGCGGTTTTCTGCTGGGTAACAGACCGATTCGCAATCGCTATGGCATTTTGCAAAATTTCGACGGCCTCGCGTGGCTGGCGCAAATTGCCATGTTCCTGGTACTGGGGTTATTGGTTAACCCCAGCGATCTGCTGCCTATCGCCCTTCCGGCGCTCATTCTGTCTGCATGGATGATTTTCTTTGCTCGTCCCCTTTCAGTATTTGTCGGATTGCTACCATTCCGCGGTTTTAATCTGCGTGAGCGGATATTTATCAGTTGGGTCGGATTGCGCGGCGCGGTACCAATTATTCTGGCCGTATTCCCGATGATGGCGGGACTGGAGAATGCGCGTCTGTTCTTTAATGTCGCCTTCTTCGTGGTTCTGGTTTCGCTCGTGTTGCAGGGAACATCGCTCTCATGGGCGGCTAAAAAAGCCAAAGTAGTGGTTCCCCCAGTGGGGCGTCCGGTGTCGCGCGTTGGCCTGGATATTCATCCAGAAAATCCGTGGGAACAGTTTGTTTATCAGTTGAGTGCCGATAAATGGTGCGTGGGTGCGGCGCTACGCGATCTGCATATGCCAAAAGAGACGCGCATTGCTGCACTGTTTCGTGATAATCAGTTGCTTCACCCCAGCGGCAGCACTCGTCTGCGCGAAGGCGACGTCTTGTGTGTGATTGGTCGGGAGCGCGATCTCCCTGCTCTCGGTAAGCTATTCAGCCAGTCGCCGCCGGTCGCGCTGGATCAACGCTTCTTTGGTGACTTCATTCTCGAAGCCAGTGCGAAATATGCTGATGTGGCGCTGATATATGGTCTGGAAGACGGACTGGAGTATCGCGATAAGCAACGAACACTGGGAGAAATTATCCAGCAATTATTAGGTGCGGCGCCGGTTGTCGGCGACCAGGTAGAGTTTGCCGGGATGGTCTGGACGGTAGCCGAAAAAGAAGACAACGAAGTGTTAAAGATTGGCGTCCGGGTGGCAGAAGAAGAAGCTGAATCTTAAATTTGCAACGGCCTGTATTGCCGGATACGACGCGGGTTGTATCCGGCATACTGATGAGTTACACCGTCACAACGGGTACACGTAACGCCAGTGCGCACATCAACTCATACCCCACGGTTCCGGCAGCGGCGGCAACATCATCGATTTTAATCTCTTTGCCCCACAGTTCGACCGGTGTACCAATCCCCGCCTGCGGGCAAGGTGTTAAATCAACCGCCAGCATATCCATCGATATCGTTCCCACCGTCGTGGTACGCACACCATCCACTAAAACGGGGGTGCCCGTTGGCGCGTGGCGCGGATAACCGTCAGCGTATCCGGCGGCAACAATGCCGATTCGTTGCTCATCGGGTGCGGTGTAACGTCCGCCATACCCCACCTGGTCCCCTGCCTTTAACGTCTGGATACCGATGATCTCACTGCTTAATGTCATCACCGGACGCAACCCGGTATTGGCGATATCCCGCCACTGACCGGACGGCGACGCGCCATAAAGAATAATTCCCGGGCGTACCCAGTCAAAATGTGCCTCCGGGTGCCACAACGTCGCCGCCGAGTTGGACAACGAGCGACGGCACGCCAGCCCTTCCGCTGCCTGGTCAATACGCGCCATAGCGTCCGTAATCCCGTCAGGATGCTCTGCACCGGCAAAATGCGACATCAGCGTCATTTCCCCCACATTCGTCATCGCCCGCAGTTGTTGCCAGACAGTGAGTACGCGCTCGGGCGAGAACCCCAACCGATTCATCCCGCTGTTCACTTTAAGATAAATATCCAGCGGTGCTTTTAAGCGCGCATTTTGCAGTGCTTTGAGCTGCCAGTTGCTGTGTACGCAGGTCGTCAGCCTGTACTGATCATAAATTTCCAGATCCTGTGCATGGAAAAACCCCTCCAGCATCAGGATCGGCCCTTTCCAGCCGCGTTCACGTAACGTTATCGCTTCTTCCAGGTTAAGTAATGCAAAGCCATCGGTTGCCCCGAGCACACTCCAGATACGCTCAATACCGTGCCCGTAAGCGTTGGCTTTTACCACCGACCAGACGCGTGCATGCGGCGCGGCCTGGCGAACAATGGTCAGATTTTGTTTTAATGCCCGCAGATCGAGGCTGGCCTGTATAGGACGGGTCATCTCGCATCCTTAGCTGTGCGCGCCATGTAAATGGCCCGGACGTGATGGCGTAAATCCGCGGCTGTAGCGCGCTACGCTTAAGTCCTCATACGGGATCGCTGGCGTGCGGCCTGATAACAAATCGCTCAATAGCTGCCCGGAACCACAGGCCATGGTCCAGCCGAGCGTGCCATGACCCGTATTCAGCCATAAATTTTTAAAGCGTGTACGTCCGACAATCGGTGTACCGTCTGGCGTCATCGGACGCAAACCGCTCCAGAAGACGGCCTGTTCGACATGACCACCACGCGGATAGAGATCGCGAACCACCATCTCCAGCGTTTCACGGCGTGGTTGCAGCAATTCGGTATTAAAACCAACGATTTCCGCCATTCCGCCGACGCGAATGCGATTATCAAAGCGAGTAATGGCGATTTTGTAGGTTTCATCAAGAACGGTGGACACTGGCGCACCCTCTTCATCCGCAATCGGAATCGTCAGGGAGTAGCCTTTCAGCGGATAGACAGGAATATCAACAATGCCTTTGAGCATCGCCGTCGAGTAAGAACCAAATGCCATCACATACGCATCGGCCTTAATCACTTCATCGCCACACTTCACACCATAGATTTGTTCGCCGTCGCAAATCAATTGCTCCACAGACGTATTAAAGCGGAATTTAACCCCCGCCAGCTCCGCCATCCACGCTAAATTCTGGGTAAAGAGCTGGCAGTCACCGGTTTCATCATTGGGAAGTTGCAGACCGCCCGTCAGTTTGTGCGCGACCTCTGCCAGTGCCGGTTCCACTTCAGCCAGGCGGCTGGATTCCAGTAATTTATACGGCACGCCGGCATCTTCCAGTACGGCGATATCGCGAGTGGCATTTTCATACTGTTGTTCAGTACGAAACAGTTGCAGCGTCCCGCCCTGCCGTCCTTCGTACTGAATGTTGGTTTCAGCGCGTAGCGCTTTCAGACAATCACGACTGTACTCTGCCAGGCGAACCATTCGCCCTTTGTTTTCCATATAGTGGCTGGTATCGCAGTTACGTAACATTTGCCACATCCATTTCAACTGAAATTGCGTGCCATCAAGACGAACAGCCAGCGGCGCATGACGTTGAAACATCCATTTAATCGCTTTCAGCGGCACACCTGGCGCCGCCCACGGCGCAGCATATCCGGGGGAGATTTGCCCGGCATTTGCGGCGCTGGTTTCCTGAGCAGCTCCGGGTTCCCGATCAATTACGGTAACCTCATGTCCGGCCTGATTTAAATACCAGGCGCTGGCAACGCCCACCACACCACTTCCCAGTATGACAACTCGCATAGCCACTCCGATAACGGTAGATACAGTAAAAGAACAATAACCTAATTACATCTTGATAACTTAGATGAAAATATTATTCAACATAGAGGTTTTTTATGGTGAGCTGGCTCACACCTCCCTGATGCTGCGGGAATATAGCGTCTTTAGTATCTCCTGCTAAACGCGCTTTTTATCCAGCAGAAAATTCCACTCTAGAGCGGATTATTGGCACTCCGATAATAAGAAATCGCAAAGAAAAAAATTCTCCGGCGACGCGGTTTTTAACCCGTGTTCTATGCTTGAAATGAGGTCCTCCACACAGAGAGTACCGACAACAATGAGGTGCGCGTATGGCGACGATCGATTCTATGAATAAGGACACCACGCGTTTGAGCGATGGTCCTGACTGGACGTTCGACCTGCTGGATGTTTATCTGGCAGAAATAGACCGGGTGGCGAAACTCTATCGGCTGGATACCTACCCGCACCAGATTGAAGTCATCACCTCAGAACAGATGATGGATGCTTACTCCAGCGTCGGGATGCCGATTAACTATCCGCACTGGTCGTTCGGCAAAAAATTTATTGAAACCGAGCGTCTGTATAAACACGGTCAGCAAGGGCTGGCCTATGAAATCGTCATTAACTCTAACCCGTGTATCGCTTACCTGATGGAAGAAAACACCATCACCATGCAGGCGCTGGTGATGGCACATGCCTGTTATGGCCACAACTCTTTCTTCAAAAACAACTACTTATTCCGTAGCTGGACCGACGCCAGCTCGATTGTCGATTACCTGATTTTTGCCCGTAAATACATTACCGAATGCGAAGAGCGTTATGGCGTTGATGAAGTCGAAAGACTGCTGGACTCCTGTCATGCGCTGATGAACTACGGCGTGGATCGGTATAAACGCCCGCAAAAAATCTCTCTTCAGGAGGAGAAAGCCCGGCAGAAAAGTCGCGAAGAGTATCTGCAAAGTCAGGTCAATATGCTGTGGCGTACCCTGCCGAAGCGCGAGGAAGAGAAAACGGTTGCTGAAGCGCGCCGCTATCCGTCCGAACCACAAGAAAACCTGCTCTATTTTATGGAGAAAAATGCGCCGCTACTGGAATCATGGCAGCGTGAAATCCTGCGCATTGTGCGTAAAGTAAGCCAGTATTTTTATCCGCAAAAACAGACCCAGGTGATGAACGAAGGTTGGGCAACCTTCTGGCACTACACCATCCTTAACCATCTGTATGATGAAGGGAAAGTAACCGAACGTTTTATGCTGGAGTTCTTGCACAGCCATACCAATGTGGTCTTCCAGCCGCCTTACAACAGTCCGTGGTACAGCGGCATTAACCCGTATGCCCTCGGGTTCGCGATGTTTCAGGATATTAAGCGGATTTGTCAGTCGCCGACGGAAGAAGACAAATACTGGTTCCCGGATATCGCCGGTTCCGACTGGCTGGAGACGCTGCATTTCGCGATGCGTGATTTCAAAGATGAGAGTTTTATCAGCCAGTTCCTGTCGCCAAAGGTCATGCGTGATTTCCGCTTCTTCACCGTGCTGGATGACGATCGGCATAATTATCTGGAAATTTCCGCCATTCATAATGAAGAAGGATATCGGGAGATCCGCAACCGTTTATCGTCGCAATATAACTTAAGCAATGTGGAGCCGAATATTCAGATCTGGAACGTGGATTTGCGCGGCGATCGTTCGCTGACGCTGCGTTACATTCCGCATAATCGCGCACCGCTGGATCGGGGGCGTAAAGAGGTGCTGAAGCATGTGCATCGCCTGTGGGGATTTGACGTGATGCTGGAACAGCAAAACGAAGACGGTAGCGTAGAGTTGCTGGAACGTTGCCCGCCGAGAATGGGCAATCTGTAAAAAAACCTCCTCATTTGAGGAGGGTTCATTTTGGCCGGATGCGGCGTAAACGCCTTGTCCGGCCTGCAAAGTATCGCAAATGCAATATATTGTAGGCCTGATAAGCCAGGCGCATCAGGCAATTATGCGTTTGTCATCAGTATGGAAAGATTATCGCCCCTGAATGGCTAAATCACCCGGCAGATTTTTCTGCATCCGGTGCCAAATCTCGCCACTCTCATGTCCATAGCGACGCACTGTTTCATACACCTGATCGTGCGCGCCTTCACTACACAATGCCGAAAGCTTGTGGTAGAAGCCCAGCGCCAGACTACGCGCTTCTGGATTAGCGAAATAGTGACGACCAATACGTGTATACAGCCCTTTCATCCCGTTGAGGATCAGGCCGTAAATCGGGTTACCGGAAGCAAATGCCAGACCGCGGAAAATGTTGTAATCCAGCTCGGCAAAAGCATCAGCGTGATCGGCCACTTCATTGGCCGTCGCCAGTACTTCCTGCGCTTTATCGGGATGCTGACGGAACGCAGTACGAATAAAAATAGTCGAAATATTGGTACGCACTGACAACAAATTATCAATAAGCTGCGGCACACTTTCGTGATCGAGTCGCGCCAGCGTCTCAAGAATATTAAGCCCTGAGGTTTCCCAGAAATTATTCACCTTCGTCGGCTTACCATGTTGAATAGTCAACCAGCCGTCTCGTGCCAGACGCTGCAACACTTCACGCAACGTCGTACGCGTTACGCCAATTAATTCTGAAAGTTCACGTTCTGCGGGCAAAATAGTCCCGGGTGGGAAGCGATTATTCCAGATACTTTCAATAATGTACTCTTCCGCGAAACCCGCCGGGCTTTGCGCCTTAATGACCATAGTGATATTTCCATAACACAGCAAAACAAAGTTGTACTCATCATACCAGAGGGCTAATCACGCTGATAGCAGACAAAAAGAAGAAAAAAGGGATCAAGGCTTCATTTTCTGCATCTCTTTTCTCCAGACCATCAAGACTTGCCTCACTCCCCCCTGACCGTTAAGCTTTGTGTTCTAACATAAAAACATCATTGATTATTTCTAAGGTAAGGGAAACCATCATGGAGATCTCCTGGGGCCGCGCGTTATGGCGCAATTTTTTGGGTCAGTCACCTGACTGGTACAAACTTGCCCTCATCGTTTTTTTAATTATTAACCCGTTAATTTTCTTCATCAGCCCTTTTGTTGCAGGATGGCTGCTGGTAGCAGAATTTATTTTTACGCTGGCGATGGCCCTGAAATGCTACCCACTGCTACCCGGCGGTTTGTTGGCTATCGAAGCCGTATTCATCGGCATGACCAGCGCGGGGCATGTCCGCGAAGAGGTGGCGGCGAATCTTGAAGTCTTGCTACTGCTGATGTTTATGGTGGCAGGCATCTATTTTATGAAGCAGCTATTGCTGTTTATTTTTACTCGCTTGCTGCTTAGCATCCGCTCCAAGATGCTGTTATCGCTCTCTTTTTGTATGGCTGCGGCGTTTCTCTCTGCATTCCTTGATGCCCTGACCGTAGTAGCAGTGGTAATCAGCGTCGCGGTCGGGTTTTATGGTATTTATCACCGTGTGGTCTCTTCCCGCCCTGAAGATACCGACTTGCAAGACGATAGCCATATCGACAAACATTACAAAGTTGTTCTGGAACAGTTCCGTGGTTTTCTGCGTAGTCTGATGATGCACGCAGGCGTCGGTACCGCATTAGGCGGTGTGATGACCATGGTGGGCGAACCGCAAAACCTGATTATCGCCAAAGCTGCTGGCTGGCATTTTGGCGATTTCTTCCTGCGCATGTCTCCAGTGACCGTTCCGGTTCTGATTTGCGGTCTGTTAACATGCCTGTTGGTAGAGAAACTGCGTTGGTTTGGCTATGGAGAAACGCTGCCGGAGAAAGTTCGCGAGGTACTGCAGCAATTTGACGATCAAAGCCGCCAACAGCGTACACGTCAGGATAAAATTCGTCTGATTGTTCAGGCGATTATCGGCATCTGGCTGGTGATTGCGCTGGCATTGCACCTGGCGGAAGTTGGCCTGATTGGTTTGTCGGTAATTATTCTGGCGACATCATTGACCGGTGTAACCGATGAACATGCTATCGGCAAAGCCTTCACAGAATCTCTGCCCTTCACCGCACTGTTGACAGTTTTTTTCTCGGTCGTCGCAGTCATTATCGACCAGCAATTGTTCTCGCCGATTATCCAGTTTGTCTTGCAGGCATCGGAACATGCGCAACTGTCGTTGTTCTATATTTTCAACGGTCTGCTGTCATCCATTTCGGACAACGTCTTCGTAGGGACGATTTATATCAACGAAGCAAAAGCAGCTATGGAGAGCGGTGCCATTACGCTGAAACAATATGAACTGCTGGCAGTTGCTATTAACACCGGGACCAATCTGCCCTCAGTCGCCACGCCAAACGGACAGGCGGCATTCCTGTTCCTGCTGACTTCAGCACTTGCGCCATTGATTCGCCTCTCTTATGGTCGCATGGTGTGGATGGCCCTGCCTTATACCCTCGTACTGACCCTCGTCGGGCTGTTTTGCGTTGAGTTTACGCTTGCACCTGTAACCGAATGGTTTATGCAATTGGGTTGGATAGCAACGCTTTGATAACAACTTACCGGGCATATTTATGCCCGGTTGTTTTTTTCGTCCGATAATTGTTCAATTACGCTCTATTTTTAATTCCCCCTGGTGGCGCAACGAATGAATTGGTTTAAACTGCGCACTCTATGCATATTGCAGGGAAATTATTATGTTGCGATTTTTGAACCAATGTTCACAGGGCCGGGGTGCGTGGCTGTTGATGGCGTTTACTGCTCTGGCGCTGGAACTGACGGCGCTGTGGTTCCAGCATGTGATGTTACTAAAACCTTGCGTGCTCTGTATTTATGAACGCTGCGCGTTATTCGGCGTTCTGGGTGCCGCGTTGATTGGCGCTATCGCCCCTAAAACTCCACTACGTTATGTTGCGATGATTATCTGGCTGTATAGCGCATTTCGCGGCGTGCAGTTAACTTACGAGCACACCATGCTCCAGCTCTATCCTTCACCGTTTATGACCTGTGACTTTATGGTTCGTTTCCCGGACTGGCTGCCACTGGATAAATGGGTACCGCAAGTGTTTGTCGCCTCTGGCGATTGCGCCGAACGTCAATGGGAGTTTTTAGGGCTGGAAATGCCACAGTGGCTGCTCGGTATTTTTGTTGCCTACCTGATTGTCGCTATACTGGTAGTCATCTCCCAGTTGTTTAAAGCGAAAAAACGCGACCTGTTTGGTCGGTAATTTATCTGGCGCACCTCCTGGAGCGCCAGTGTTGTTTTTCCCGCTAATAACGATTCGCCCTTGACCCGCAGTAAATCATAACTTCACGTTGTATAGCGCAGTGCAATCACCGTCGCAAATTCAAGAATGTCTGTTTGAAACGCCGCTCAGCACACGATATCTCTGGCTTCAGTATAAAAAAATGGCGCAGAATTTGCGCCATTTAGTTAAGTGAGAGACTTGTTATCTTGCTGTCCCCAGAGGTATTTCTGGATCAGGCTCATGAGTAATTCTGTTTCTCAGATCCCTACGAATAATTTCAATGGACCAGAACCATACTAAATGTCCAAAAATTTCGGATACATTCTCATACCACGGAAGATCAAACAGCGGTGGAGTAAGTCCCATGAGAGGGAAAGAAATCATATGAACAAAAAGTTGAGCTAAAGCGCCCGCCAACAAGCCCTGCCAAAGTTTAATTTTGGGAAAGACTTCGGCTACCACACAATAACCAACAGCAAAAACTATCGAAAAGATTATGTGCGTTACACCAACCCAGTTAAAAATATGTCCAGCGAAGGTATAAACAGCCGAATTTGGGTCTGCCAGCCCTAACCAATCCCGAAGAAAAATATATGGTGGATTGAGAAAATTACGCGAGCAATCAATTTGCCCGGCTGCCCTGATTAATGATTCAGGACCACATGCTGCGGTAAACATATCTACAGGACTGCGAGGTGGCAACGGAACTTCAGCCCCCCACTTAACAAATGCTGAGACAATACCGGCAATCAGCCCGATAAATGCTGCAAGGCCGTAACGTCTACGGTTCGGTGGTGTTTGCTCAAATATATTCATACATACCCTGCTTATTTCATTTCGTTAATCCTCCCTTAGTAGTATTCATAAAAAAACAACTATGTAAAGAAATGTATTGTTTTGTATTGACACCTGGCGATTCTGTAGCCTCCTGACAGGTACTCCATAATTTCTCCATATTTTTGTAGTATACGTTTTAGAGGAAACACAATGTTCCTATTAAAAATAATTAATCATTCTTCTGCCCGCTCCACCAGCGGGCTTTTTTATTCAGACAAAACAGAGTATTCAAATTCCGAAACCAAAGAGGTATTTGCAGCAACATATAATTCTTCTCCCAATAATGAGAAGTGAAATTTTCTCCTCCATATTGAATATTCATTAAGTTATTTGTCATTTCCTTCGGAATCACAAGGCGATATTCTCCTGCAAGTGTAATAAATAGCAACGCCCCGGAAGCCGCATCATATAACGATTCCTCCGATAGCCTTCAACAAGATGTCATGATTCATTATTAGCTTTGAGAACTACCGCAACTCCAGCCGGATTACCGGAAAAGTTCCTGGAAAAGCGCAGCGAGATATTGTTATATTATAACAACTCATCTTTATCCCCCTGACAGAGGAGATCACATATGAAAATCAAGGGTATAACTAAAGCCGTTTTTCTTTTTGCACTGCTAACCTCAACGGGCTTTGCTGCTGGTAAGGATATAAATGTCGAGTTCAAGAAAGGCCACAGCAGCGCTCAGTACTCGGGTGAGATAAAAGGATACGATTACGACACATATCATTTTTATGCCCATAAAGACCAAAAGGTACACGTAAGTATCTCTAATGAGGGTGCTGATATTGTCCTCTTCGGACCAGGCATTAGCGACTCTGTTGATTTGTCCAGATATTCTCCTGAACTTGATGACAACGGTCAGTACACCCTTCCCGCGACTGGTAAATATGAACTGAGAGTTCTTCAAACGCGTAATGACGCGCGTAAAAACAAAGCTAAAAAATATAACGTCAACATACAGATTAAGTAAACAGAAGCTGACGGGGGTATCCCCGTCATTATCTTCTCAATATCAAAACATACCAGCAGAAGTAGACAGATGCTGGCGTGGGGAAAATCACCGTAGCTCTACTCTCTTCGTTAACTTGCTCAATCATCTTTATGAATTTAATTTTTACCGCTCCATTTAACTACTGTTTAGTTATTGTCACATAGGATTCTGCCGTTTTTGACAACACTGGGATAATAAGATGAAAAAAATATTGTTCTCTGCCACTCTGGCAATGCTTATAACAGGATGTGCTCAACAGACATTTACTGTTGGAAACAAACCTACAGCGGTAACGCCAAAAGCAACCATCACACATCATTTCTTCGTTTCAGGAATTGGACAAGAGAAAACTGTTGATGCGGCAAAAATTTGCGGCGGCGCAGAAAATGTCGTTAAAACAGAAACCCAGCAAACATTCATGAATGGTCTGCTCGGGTTTATCACCTTTGGCATTTATACACCGCTGGAAGCTCGGGTATATTGTTCGCAATAAAAGAATGTGTTGCCCATCAATATGGGCAACACATTCTGTCGGTTAATCTGTCCATCTTTGCTTCTGCAAACAGGCTTCACGCCTCATATCCCAACGAGTCATCAACCTTTTCTAACCGTTTGTTTAAATTTTGCCAGGCCCAACATCAGGTTACCGGAGTTCCTGTCCGCTCTTTTTCCCCAGCCCCCAGAATTGTATCAGCGAAGTACAAAACCCCTGTAGATGCCTTTAATTTGAGCAACATAAAAATGTGAAGAAAATGCTGTAATGAAATGTCGATAAGCCTTACCCAAAAATACGGTTAATTATTTAGTTTAAACTTCTTTTACTTATTAGTAAGATACACACAGCTTTCAAAAAGCTGGGAAATTCAACAACTCTTGGAAAATTTTGGACCTTGTCCCGCGGCTCCAATCCGACAGTCGCGCTTCTTTTCACTATCGAATCCATCGCCAACTGACAAGCCCTGTCTCCAACGTATTTCGCGTCTGTATTCTTTTTTTACTTTTTTCATCTGCACATTTATCGTACAGCACGGAGTGGATATCACGCGTATAAAAAACACTCAGACACAAATTTGAAAACCTGATAAATAACCAACAAATAATTTCTATCGTTATTTTTATTATATTAAAATTATGCTGAAAAACTATAACAAGAGCATAAATACCTGCAATTAATATATCTGTGCTAGCAATTTCCCCGTCTAAAAAATAGACTTATATAGCAGAAAGAGAAAATTATGAGCAAAAAAAATGGAGATCAAATTCACAATTTAAATCACCAGATAAAACCTGGTTCTTGAAATACCCATATTGATTAGATGAATATTGGCATGCAGTGGCACCATTAAAAAAAATAGTTCAAAAAAAGGACTCACAATGAAAAAACTAACAGTGGCAATTTCTGCTGTAGCTGCATCAATTCTGATGGCGATGTCTGCACAGGCAGCAGAGATTTATAACAAAGATAGCAACAAACTGGATCTATACGGGAAAGTTAATGCCAAGCATTACTTCTCCTCTAACGATGCAGATGATGGCGACACAACTTATGCTCGTCTGGGTTTCAAAGGCGAAACTCAAATCAACGACCAATTGACTGGTTTTGGTCAGTGGGAATATGAATTCAAGGGCAATCGCGCTGAATCGCAAGGTTCTTCCAAAGATAAAACACGTCTTGCATTCGCAGGTCTGAAATTCGGCGATTACGGTTCTATCGATTATGGCCGTAACTACGGTGTGGCTTACGATATCGGTGCGTGGACTGACGTGCTGCCTGAATTCGGTGGTGACACCTGGACTCAAACTGACGTTTTCATGACTCAGCGTGCAACTGGTGTTGCAACTTATCGTAACAACGACTTCTTTGGTCTGGTTGATGGTCTGAATTTTGCTGCACAGTACCAGGGTAAGAATGATCGTAATGGTGCAGATAACTACACCAAAGGTAACGGCGATGGCTTCGGTTTCTCTGCAACTTATGAATACGAAGGCTTTGGCGTTGGTGCAGCTTATGCAAAATCCGATCGTACTGACACGCAAGTCAACGCAGGAAAACTTCTCCCTGAAGTATTTGCTTCCGGCAAAAATGCAGAAGTTTGGGCTGCCGGCCTGAAATATGATGCAAACAACGTTTATCTGGCGACGACCTATTCTGAAACCCAGAACATGACCGTTTTTGCAGATCGCTTTGTTGCTAATAAAGCACAAAACTTCGAAGCAGTTGCACAATATCAGTTCAACTTCGGCCTGCGCCCGTCTGTTGCTTACCTGCAATCTAAGGGTAAAGATCTTGGAGTATGGGGCGATCAAGACTTAGTCAAATATGTTGATGTCGGCGCTACCTATTACTTCAACAAAAACATGTCCACTTTTGTTGATTACAAAATCAATCTGCTCGATGAAAACAACTTCACTAAAGCACTCGGTGTAAGCACTGACGACATCGTAGCTGTAGGTATGGTATACCAGTTCTAATCTGGTTACTAAAAGATATGTTGTGGGAGGTCTAACCTCCCCAACATATGAGTGGCTCCCTTAAGCCACTTTCTTAAGAAGCATTATCTTGCTTCTAACTACATAAACCTTCTGTTATATATTACCTTTTATTTTAGGGGGCGTTTCTACGCCCCATTTTTGATTCTGCTGCCAATATATCCAGCAAAAGAATTGTGTTTATTCGTCCAAACATAAAAACCATCCTGATAGCATAATAATCCACTAATAAAAAATAGTAGATATGAACCATTGTAAAACGAATGAATCATGGTGACCCCAAACTTCATTACGATATCAATGGGGCATATTTTTGCCCGGAGGGTTCATAACGTCTACAGAAAAGAGAGGCCGGACAGCAATGGTAATCAACAGGCAATTTCGAAGGCAAATTTCAGTTCTGATGTCCGACGATGCCCCATACACAAAACGATTAACCAGTCATCGCTTTTGTTTCAGGCGCTCACCGCGCCCAGTCAGGCTTATTTAAGATATGGTCCTGCCAGTCAATCACTTCCGACTCTTTCACCGCGATATGACGCACTGAAATGCGTTCGCCATGCATGGCCGCTTTTGAACCGGTAAGTAATGGATGCCACGCGGGTAAATCTTTCCCCTCTGCCAGCAAACGATAAGCACAGGTCATCGGCAGCCATTCAAACGTAGGGAGATTTTCACGGGTTAATTTAATGCAATCCGGCTCGAATTCGAAGCGACGTGCGTAATTCCGGCATTGACAAGTTTTTATATTAAGCTGACGACAGGCGACATTAGTGAAGTAAATTTCGTCAGTGTCTTCATCCATTAATTTATGCAGGCAGCACTGACCGCAACCATCACATAACGATTCCCATTCCGCATCGCTCATTTCATCCAGGGTCTTACTTTGCCAGAAAGGTACATCGCTCATCAGGTGCTCCGCCATTACGTTAAAACGCACCTTATAACCAGTCTGGCACCTCGATGCAAGTTTTGCCGCCCCTTTCCGGCGGCAAAAAGTATTACAAAACGCGAGTTGTCAAAGAATGCCCATCGAAAGCGACCGTCAGTTCATCACCACTCTGTAAAGGGCCGACGCCGTCAGGCGTGCCTGTTAGTACAACGTCCCCGGCCTTGAGGGTAAAGAACTTGCTCATATAAGCAATCAGCGGCACGATTTTGTAGATCATGTCCGCCGTTGTGCCTTGTTGACGAACTAGCCCGTTCACGCTAAGGCTCAGCGACGTGTTTTGTGGGTCGCCCGTAAACTCAGCGGCGGGAATAAACCCAGAAAGTGGGCAAGAGTTGTCAAATCCTTTTGCCTTTTCCCATGGCTGTCCAGCTTTCTTCATTTTGCCCTGAATATCACGCAACGTCAGATCAAGCGCCACGCCGTAACCGGCAATGGCTTTACACACATGCTCTTCCGTGGCCTGGCGAAGCGTCGCACCAATCAACACAGCCAGTTCGGCTTCATGATGAACTGCACCGAAATCAGATGGGATCGCCAACGGTTGGCGCAAATCACACAGCGCAGTTTCCGGTTTAATGAATAACACGGGTTCTTCGGGCACTTCACTGCCCATTTCCTTGATATGTCTGGCATAGTTACTACCTACACATATCACTTTACTCACTGGATAATCCAGCAGCGCGCCTTGCCAGTTGTGATGCTGATACATAACGCTTCCCTCACCTTATCGTAGATATTACGCCTCATACCGACAAATATAATGCCGCCGCCGGAGTCCGGTTATTTGTCAGTGTTGTCTATATTGTGTCCCATAACGGAAAGATGCTGCTTAAGCAAATCTTCGGGCGGGGGCGGTAACTGAAGATAATAGCCTTGCTCAGTTAATGCCTGTTTGACTTTCTCAATATCGGCATTCACCAGTTTCTTCCGTCCATCCAACGGCAGAATCATCACTAATTGGGGCTGACCAAAACCTTTCATCAGTTCTTCTGGAACACGTGAAAAATCGTCTTTTTTTTCGACATATAAATAGGTTTGGTCGCGTTTGCTGCTTCGATAGATCACACAAAACATAATTTTACTCTGAATAAATGGGGGGGTGACTTGCCTCAATATAATCCAGACTATAACATGCCTTATCGTCTTCGGAATATCATCGCGCGCTGGCGATGATAAATAGCTAATTGAGTAAGGCCAGGATGTCAAACACGCCAATCGAGCTTAAAGGTAGTAGCTTCACCTTATCTGTGGTTCATCTGCATGAGGCAGAACCTAAGGTTATTCATCAGGCGCTGGAAGACAAAATCGCTCAGGCTCCCGCATTTTTAAAGCATGCTCCCATCGTACTCAACGTCAGTGCTCTTGAGGAAAAAGTAAACTGGTCAGCTATGCATAAGGCTGTCTCAGCAACGGGCTTACGGATCATTGGCGTCAGTGGCTGCAAAGATGCACAACTGAAAGCAGAAATCGAAAAAATGGGGCTGCCAATCCTGACTGAAGGAAAGGAGAAAGCACCGCGCCCTACCCCTCAGGCATCAACGCAAAACACAACTCCGATCACAAAAACGCGCTTAATAGACACTCCGGTGCGTTCCGGTCAACGCATTTATGCTCCACAATGTGATCTGATTGTTACAAGCCATGTGAGTGCAGGCGCAGAGCTGATCGCCGATGGTAATATTCATGTCTATGGCATGATGCGTGGTCGTGCACTGGCCGGGGCGAGTGGCGATCGGGAAGCGCAAATATTTTGTACGAACCTGATGGCAGAACTGGTGTCTATCGCAGGTGAATACTGGCTGAGTGATAAAATCCCAGCAGAATTTTATGGCAAAGCGGCACGACTGCAATTAGTCGAAAACGCTTTGACTGTTCAATCGTTAAATTGATCCCTTTTTAACAAGGAATTTCTATGGCACGCATTATTGTTGTTACTTCGGGCAAAGGGGGCGTTGGCAAGACAACCTCCAGCGCGGCCATCGCCACTGGTTTGGCCCAGAAGGGAAAGAAAACTGTCGTGATAGATTTTGATATCGGCTTGCGTAATCTCGACCTGATTATGGGTTGTGAGCGTCGGGTCGTTTACGATTTCGTCAACGTCATCCAGGGCGATGCAACGCTAAATCAGGCGCTAATTAAAGATAAGCGTACTGATAATCTCTACATTCTTCCGGCATCGCAAACACGCGATAAAGATGCCCTTACTCGCGAAGGCGTCGCTAAAGTTCTTGATGATCTGAAAGCGATGGATTTTGAATTTATCGTTTGTGACTCCCCGGCGGGTATTGAAACTGGTGCGTTAATGGCGCTCTATTTTGCTGACGAGGCTATTATTACCACCAACCCGGAAGTCTCTTCCGTCCGCGACTCCGACCGTATTTTAGGCATTCTGGCATCGAAATCACGCCGTGCTGAAAACGGTGAAGAGCCGATTAAAGAGCATCTGCTGTTGACGCGCTACAATCCAGGCCGCGTGAGCAGAGGGGACATGCTGAGCATGGAGGATGTGCTGGAGATCCTGCGCATCAAACTCGTCGGCGTGATCCCGGAAGATCAATCAGTATTGCGCGCCTCTAACCAGGGTGAACCGGTAATTCTCGACATCAACGCCGACGCGGGTAAAGCCTATGCAGATACCGTAGAGCGTCTGTTGGGAGAAGAACGTCCTTTCCGCTTCGTTGAAGAAGAAAAGAAAGGCTTCCTCAAACGCTTGTTCGGAGGATAAGTCATGGCATTACTCGATTTCTTTCTCTCGCGAAAAAAGAATACGGCCAACATTGCCAAAGAACGGCTACAAATTATTGTCGCTGAACGCCGTCGTAGCGATGCGGAGCCACACTATCTTCCGCAGTTGCGCAAAGATATTCTTGAGGTCATTTGTAAATACGTACAAATTGATCCCGAGATGGTGACGGTGCAACTTGAGCAAAAAGATGGCGATATTTCTATTCTTGAGCTTAATGTGACCTTGCCGGAAGCAGAAGAACTGAAATAAACGCGCTATAAAATGAGACTCATAAAAAAGGCAGAATGACTTCTGCCTTTTTTATTTTTATATTCTTTTGATTATCAAATGTTATTAATCATATTAAATTATATTTTTCTGTCATCATCCTCCCCTCTTTGTATCAATTGATGCTCTTCCCGACTCCTAAACAAAACAGAGCATTTAGGGTAGCCTGAGTAATTAACCTTATGGTGAAAGTGGACATTCTGCGTAATGATATACCCGCAATTTCATTATTCATTGTTCTCCCATAGGATGAGGTTTCCCGCCGTAACTGGCGGGTTTTTTTAGCTTCTCTTTCCCGGACGTTGTACCTTACGTGAAATAAACAAGAACTGCGCCGAAGCGCAGTTCTATTACGAGAGGGGATTATCAGAACGACCAGCTCATCCCTGCTACCGCGTTCCACGGAGACTCTACACCTGCACCATTGCCATAACTTATCCCTAAATGGCCACTTAGTGTATTACTGAATGAGGCTTTAATGCCCGCCTGATACACTCCGCGTTTGCCCGACAAATCATTGACAAAATCACCGTCATTATTCACTTTCACCCGGTTATCATCGATAAACTCTTTGCGGGCTGCCGCCTTCAACCACGGTTCGACTTCCACGCCATTCCTCAGGCGCATGGTATAACTCAACGTAGCCCCCAGTTCGCGATATACACTGCGGGTGTCACCCGGTTTCGCCTCCATGCCATTAGACAATCGATATTCTGGGTTATCAGCCGTGAATCCACTCAACGACACATACGGCGTCAGGTTCCAGTTACCATCAGTGAACCGAATCCCGGTTTCAACATGCCCCCCGAATCCATTGCTGTTAAAACTACCGTTGACTGACTCGCCACCACTCATCCGCCCCGCTACCGTACTCTCAAAGCGGTTCAGCTTCACAATGCTGTCCAGATAAAAACCACTTTCATGTTCCCAGGCGGCATACCCGCCCAGAGCATAACTGTCCACATTGCCATGGCCACCACGATCATAAGCGACTTTCGAATGCGAATACCCCACAAAGACACCCAGCGTCGCCACGCCTTCGGTTATCGCATAGCGGTTGTCCATGCCCAACGTCATACCAGTTAACGTTTGCTCAAATCCAGCACCAGCATCCGTCGTAACATTATTACGAGTGGTATAGGTGGTTCCCCATATATTGTTGCTATATCCCGTCGCCCTCATCAGATTCAGCCTTTCACGAACACTATCCAGTTCGGCATCAAATACCAGCGGTAGCGTGGCCGCCATGTTCAATACCGCTGCTGTTGAAGGCGTGATGCGTTTCTCATGGGGTACCGGAGTTGGCTCAGGTTTCGGATCCGGGTCTGGCTTCGGATCGGGGTTGGGTTTCGGGTCCGGGTCTGGTTTCGGATCAGGATTGGGTTTCGGGTCCGGGTCTGGCTTCGGATCGGGATTGGGTTTCGGGTCTGGGTCTGGATTCGGATCGGGATTGGGTTTCGGGTCTGGGTCTGGCTTCGGATCGGGATTGAGATCGCTAGTCAGGCTCCAGTTATGGTTGCCATCACTTTTGAGTGCATATTCATAGGTCCCGAGGTCGACTAATCCCCCGGTATTCCCCAACGTAAAAGCGGCATCTCCGCCCCCAGTCGTCACCAGCATCAGCGGATCACCCGTTTTTGGACTTACCCCTGTATTAGCCACAAAAACATTAAAATTCCCTGTGGCATCGCCAGTCACTTTTAGTTGGTCGCTTCGCAAACTGGCAACGTCGGTATGCATATAGAAATTACCACTGCCAGACAGTTCATTGGTAGTCAGGGTATTGTATATATCTTCCGTTCCTGACTGGCTGGCAGCCGCCTGTGACAAATAGATATCGCCATCACTCAACAACAGGCTGTTGAGGGTATAAGCGCAATTACTGGAACCACTGCAGGCTTTATCGCTGTTGAGCCATGCACTTCCCCGACGACTAACACTCAAATCGGCGGCTGACGTGTTTGCACCATAGCCCATTGTCAAATGCGCCTGATCCGAGACCTGAATCGCTCCTGCAAGAGTTACTGGCGTCACCTCATCCTGTGGACTCATGATGACTAGGCTCCCCTTCGCCCCACTGACGGTCGCTCCCGTCAGACTTCCTGCATAGACCGTAGCTAAACCGCCTACAATATCCAAATCTTCTGCCCGGGCCAGAGACTCAAACGTTATCGTTTCCCCGTCCTGTGAACGACCGAGAGCATAGCGACCTCCTGTAGTAACGGTGGTTCCGCGGTCATTGCCCAGGGATTGCATTATCCCTCCGTCGCCAACGGTGGTGTCAATAGCTTCTGTCGCGGCTAAAACAGACAAACTACCGCCATTTTCCAGCAAAAGGTTGTCTGCCATCCCTGCGGAAATATGGAAATCACCGTATTCATTGCGACCAATAATATTGATGGTCTTATCTGTGCTCGTTTTCAGCGCTGCACCGCTGCTTTGCTCCACATTTGTCGCCGTGCCATTGGCTTTCACCTCCAGCATAGCGCCACTCTTAATTATGGAACTGTCTGCCACTCCGTGAGCAGATACCGTCTGTATTCCCCCGGCGTTAACAAGAGTTCCATGTGCCGTACCTTCAACGGTTTGCGTGCCGCCATTAACGATGGCATCAGTCGCCGTGCCGCCTGAAGAAACAGTTTGTATCCCTCCCATATTGACATGCGTCCCATCCGCCATACCTTCAACGGTCTGTACACCGCCATTGAGCGTCGTACCAGTAGCGGTCGCATTTGTCTTAACTGTCTCCGTGCCACCTATTCCGACCAAAGAGTCAGCCGATGATGTCCCGGATTCAACAGTTAATTTGCCCCCATTCTCCAGTACAATATGATCTGCTTTCCCGCCAGAAATACTAAAATGAATATCATCATTCCAGAGACCATCAATTTGCTTAGCATCCGTAGTAGCAATTAATACACTGTTGGTATTCTGTTTTATTCCTGTAGCAGAACCGCCTGCCTGAATTTCTACTATACCGCCCTCAAATATCGTTGAGTCTGTTGCAACTCCACCGCTGTAAACGATTTGCGCACCACTATGAATCTCAGTGTTGTAGGCTATGCCATTTTGCTCAATTTTTTGTGAGCCGCCTGATATATAGGTATCACTGGAGTTTCCACCTTTAACAATTTGCATACCTCCAGTATCAATCGTGGTAGTACGAGCATACCCACCTGTATTAATCGTTTGTGTTCCGCCTGATATTTTGGTATCTACGGCCTGACCACCATTTTTTATCTCCTGAGAGCCGCCATTATTAATGACGGTATTATCAGCATGCCCCAGAACAGTCATTGCACCTTTATTATTAATAGTCGTATTTTCAGCATACGTTCCCGCAATCACCGTCAATGCCCCGGTATTTTCCAGCACAGCATTTTCCGCATGAAAATTATCAATAACGAAATCGCCTGTACTGTTTTTACCACGGACGTTAACACCTGTCCCGGTAGAAGCTATTAATGCGCCTCCAGCTTCCTGAGTAATACCAGTGGCTGTTCCTCCCTCATCAATCTTCAACACTCCACCATTCTGTATAGCGGTTTTATCTGCTGCCCCCCGATTTTCGACTGTCATCTGTCCACCGCTACCTATCGTCGTATTGGTAGCGTTACCCGTAGCCTTAACGGTCAATAAACCTGAATTTTCCAGCACAACTGAATCTGCGTGCCCTGCGTTAACAGAAAATGATTTACCATTACTGTTTTTACCGCTGATGGAGCTATTCGTCGACGTAATCAGCGCTCCCCCAGATTTTTGGTCAACATCATTCGCTATCGCACCATCATAGACCTCCAGCACACCGCCGCTACTAATAGTGGTATTTAAAGCTTTTCCTCCGGTTTTAACCAGTTGTTTTCCCCCATTATTAATAACTGTTATATCTGCGATTGCACCATTATTAACATACTGCGTACCATAGATATTTGTATTACTTGCAGTACCATATATCTCTTGTTCTCCTCCCTGGTGAATTGTTGTATTTATTGCCGTCCCTCTCTCTCTGACAATCTGTTTTCCATTATAAATATACGTATTTGTAGCTTTCCCTCCCCGGTCTATATTTTGAGTGCCGCTGTGTATATATGTATCGTCCGCGATACCCCCATCAATATATTGTGCACCACCATATATATGAGTAGTTAGTGCTTCTCCACCATCATGTATTTCCTGCGCCCCGTTTGAATTAATTATTGTATCAACAGCTTTGCTACCAGTTTCCCGAACATCTTGCACTCCACCTGCATTAATCGTCGTTTTCTCAGCACTACTCTCTCTGAATACTGACTGTATTCCACCGTCTTGAATTGTCGTATCATAAGCCGTTGAGAATTCCAGAGTCTGTTTTCCACCATTTATGTCTGTCTTTTCTGCTCTCCCGTTACCATATACTTTTTGCTCACCAGCAGAATTAATGTGAGTATTTGTTACAACGCTACCCGTATTTCCTACAACTTGTGTGCCTCCGCGATTTATTGTCGTATTATCAATACTAACATTGTCACCACCAAACTCTACACGCTGTGTCCCGCCATTCTCAATGATAGTTCCATATACCTCTCCCTCCTGCCGTACAATCTGTTCTCCCCCTTGCAGAATACTCCCAATAGCGGCACCGCCTTCAACATATTGAATACCGCTACTATAAATAATGTTATTCGTCGTAGTTCCCCCCGGACGAACAGTCTGTTGACCCGTAACGAACTCATCACTGACTGAATCATAGACGTATTGGGTATATGCTCTTCCCTGCACCGAATATATCAACGAGGGTATTAACAAAGAAAGAAGAGTGCGGCGAAAAATATACGGTCTGTTCCTGTTCATAAATTTCATCCTCTGAAAAGTGAATACTAAATGACGTTAAAGAGATCTTCACTCCGGCTGTAGCATCAGCCCGCGGGAAACAGACCAGGGGATTCATCCTGAAGAGACAGCGCTAACGTATTGTGTTCACTACAACTGGCAGACATCATGATGAAATGATGATATTCCATATCTTAAAGCGTTTTTTAAGCGTAATGTTTGTCTGGTAGATGAAATAAATGGCAAATTAAAAATCTGAACAGTTTCAACAATACAGATGAGCAATTTCCTTTATATAATATATACTTCCCCTAAAATTATCTTACATCATCGTTTCTGATGAATATCACCAATTTACACATCAATCACATAACTATCTTTATAAATTTCCACTCGTGCAACCACACTTTAACAGGCAACAACGGAACTCAAAAAAAATCCAACATTCAATCGGTTAATAAATATTTAAGACTTATCTTATTTCATGAAAAACAATGAATCCTATCATCACCCGCACGCTCCTTTTGAATTATCTGAATAACAGCGAGCGTTCTTTAGTTAAGCAGATCTTAATTGAAGATGAAACTATTGTGTGTGCAACTGACTTAATACCGGACAACTAAGGTGAAGAAAAAAGCACTCGCCTTCGGGCTTATCTCAATATTGTTCTGCTCCGCGCCAGCAATGGCGGATATGAATCGCACCACGAAAGGTGCTCTGTTGGGAGCTGGCGTTGGTTTACTGACTGGCAATGGTGTTAATGGCGTACTGAAAGGTGCAGCTGTAGGCGCAGGCGTTGGTGCGGTAACAGAAAAAGGCCGGGATGGTAAAAATGCCCGTAAAGGCGCAAAAGTCGGCGCCGCCGTTGGTGCGGTCACTGGCGTTCTGACCGGCAATGGCCTTGAAGGGGCTATCAAAGGTGCCGTGATTGGCGGTACGGGCGGTGCTATCCTGGGTAAAATGAAATAAGGAATGATGATGAAAAAATTTGCATTACTGGCTGGTCTTTTTGTTTTTGCCCCGATGAGCTGGGCACAGGACTACAACATTAAAAATGGTTTACCAGCAGAAACTTATATCACTTGTGCTGAAGCCAATGAAATGGCTAAAACTGACAGCGCACACGTTGCGGATATCGTTGCGGTGATGGGTAACGCCAGTGTCGCCAGCCGCGATTTAAAAATCGAACAATCTCCGGAATTGAGTGCAAAAGTAGTAGAGAAGCTGAATCAGACTTGTGCTAAAGATCCGCAGATGCTGTTAATCACTGCAATTGATGACACTATGCGTGCCATTGGCAAAAAATAATCGTTGATACAATACCGCGCCGATATATTCGGCGCGGTGTTTTTATATAGATATGGACTTCATCACCTGTTCAACTAAAAATACTTATGCAATAAATATGCGTAATGTAGCATTGCTTTCGTCAACCAGCTCTTCGCCACAATACGCAAAGTCGTTTAACCAACATTAAAAACAATACTTCCCGTCATATAGAGTAGCAGCATAAAAGAAGGGTTAATGCTGATCCCTGTGACTAACGAACTTTCCTCTTACTCGATTAACCAGATTTATCGCCAGCCAGATAAGCGCATTGATTAAATTTATGGTAACAAGCACTTCTCCTAACCAGGTACTGGGTTTTGCGACAAGGATAACCAGAAGAGTGAGTAGCATAAATGCAATTGAGAATATGATATACAGAGTGAAATAATCCAGATTATTACTATTGTTCATGCAACTACTGTTGATCCCGTCTAAAATTTCAGACAATTATAGCAAACAAAATAATGAACAATAGTAACAAGAAGCAACGGGCTTATTATCTGCCTATAATTGCACCAGTCGTAAATTTATTGGGTATTTTTTAGCCACACACTGCTATAACCATAGATGAAACCAACGCTTCGCAGTATCCCTTCCCGATCGTTTATTCCTGGTTGATAAAAAGATGCTATTTAACCGTTATGAATAGCCCGCTGATAGTCCTCTTCAGACGATACGCTCTTATTGAAAGACCTCAAAAATCAACTAACAGAAAACCCTAAATACCGCTCGCCCAAATTTCACGGTGAAGCCCTGAAGCTTGCTCTGTGCTTCCTGTGTTGCGACCTCGGTCGGCATTATTGTAAACACCAGGACAGCATAGAAAGGGAAGATTTTGCGCGACATAAACCACGAGTATGCCATGCGCCCGTTGCGATATTTAAAATACGTAGTGATTACATATTCTTTATAATTAAGCCACAAACATTAAATATTTCAAAAAAAATTGGCGCCTCTTATATCTTTAACAATTAAATCTATCGCTTCCCCCCAGATGATACGCAATAGTCTGAGCTCTACATAGCCAAAAAGAATGTTCAAAACACCAAATGATACTGTTGATATACCTACCATAATGATGGTTTTTCGTTAGATGTCTTCCACCATAATTTATAATATCGCAACAATAAAACAGAGAAAAACACCAACATCATAACGCTATACAAATATATAAACTATATAAAACATGATAATTAGATAATTCAACTGCATTAGAGGCGCTACATTACGACAACAATTCAAACTTAAACACATTATAAACAGTAGAATAATATGCAATTGACTCGTTGGCTTAGATATAAAAAATATACATTTGATCATTAAACACGATTGAATGGAGTCTTTTTTATGCGAATGAAACTTCTTGGAATAGTTCTGACCGCTCCTGTTGCGCTCAGCTCTTTTGCTTCTACCGGGGCTATATCATTTACTCCTGACAACATAAGTACAGACATTAGCCTTGGGACTCTAAGCGGAAAAACAAAAGAACGGGTCTATAATCCAGACGAAGGAGGGCGGAAAGTCAGTCAACTCGACTGGAAATTCAGCAACGCTGCAATTATTAAAGGTGCAATTAATTGGGATCTGATGCCATGGCTATCCCTTGGTGCTAATGGGTGGAGCACCATTGATAGCCGCGGTTCTAATATGGTTGATAAAGACTGGTTGGATCCTCATAACGTCGGAACATGGACGGACGAAAGCAAACATCCAAATACTCGTCTAAACTATGCTAATGAATTCGATTTAAATATCAAAGGCTGGATCTTAAATGAGCCAGAATATCAACTCGGCGTTATGGCTGGTTATCAGGAGAGTCGCTATAGCTTTAATGCTACAGGGGGCACATACATTTATAGCGAGAACGGCGGTTTCCGTAACGAAATGGGGTCATTCCCTGATGGCGAAAGAGGAATAGGATACAAACAGCGCTTTAAAATGCCTTATATAGGCTTTATCGGTAGCTATCGTTATGATAACTTCGAATTTGGCGGTTCATTTAAGTATAGTGGATGGGTCGAAGCCAGTGATAACGATGAGCACTATGCTCGCGCGATTACATTCCGCAGCAAAGTTAAAAACCAGAATTATTATTCCATTGCAGCGAATGCTGGTTACTATGTAACTCCACATGCAAAAGTATTTGTAGAAGGCTCATGGAATCGCATCACCAACAAGAAAGGCGATACAGCGGTATATGACAAAAATACCGGTGCCTCCGACTATAGCAAGAATATTGCGGGAATTGAAAATTACAATTTTATGACTACAGTAGGACTCAAATATACTTTTTAAGTAAAAACAACGGGAGCATTACGCTCCCGTTAATGAATTTAACAAATTACCGCATTACATGTTTTTGATGATCGCGTTACCAGATTCTGAACATTTCCCTAATAACTCAATGCAGGTGAAACCTCGCAGACCATTGCGAGGCATTATGCGTTTCAGTTTTGTGTCACCTTTGTACTATAAATTCCTTCATAGCAAGAAATACACACGCGGTAGCATTATTTGTCTTCCTTACCATAGTAAAGCTTGCCGAGTTTAATGAGCGGCCTGCCCTGCGATTTACGATACATATTGGCATCACGTAGTGAATAGACGCAGCCGCAGTACTCCTGCTGATAAAACTGCTCACGCTTGCTAATCTCGATCATACGCGATGAGCCGCCCTGCTTACGCCAGTTGTAATCCCAGAACACCATTCCCGGATAACGCGCAGCAGCTCGTCGGCCACTGTCATTAACCTGTTGCAGGTTCTTCCAACGAGAAATTCCAAGCGAACTGCTAATCACGCTGAACCCATGTTCCGCGGCATACAATGCTGTGCGTTCAAGGCGCATATCAAAACACATTGTGCAACGAACACCACGTTCAGGTTCCCATTCCATTCCTTTAGCACGTTCAAACCAGTTTTCGGTGTCATAATCAGCATCAACAAAAGGCACACCATGTTTTTCAGCAAAACGAATATTCTCTTCCTTACGAATAAGGTATTCCTTCTGCGGGTGAATATTAGGATTATAAAAGAATATAGTGTAATCAATTCCCGAGGCTTCAATCGCCTCCATAATCTCTCCAGAACAAGGGGCACAGCATGAGTGTAACAGCAGTTTGTTTGCTCCATTCGGCAACGTTAATTGTGGACGTTTAAAATCAGCGTTATTCATAAATGTATTTGTTGACAATAATGGGTCATGCATTCTAGCATCAATATCAACTATAATAAAATTAAGAGAACGCAATTGTTGACATTGAGCAAAAAAAATAGCCACAGTGTCGAGCAGAACTGTGAATGGCTAAGAGAAGTATTAAAACCACCTAATAACCACAGACATGCTCTTACGTATGACATGGCTGTGTTTTTATACCGAATACAGATAGGTTAATTCTTTTGAGATAAACATCTTATGTTATTAATTTTCTTTTAACATGAAATTCCCTCTGCCCTGGTCAAAATAACACTCATTTTTTCCTATAATCATTGCTTCTGTTATTGGTTCTCTACTTAATGGATGTGGAGAACCAGATATAACTAATGTTAACATTGAATTCTTATCATACAGGTTACAAATATTTGAAATCACAGAATTCTTTACAAACACACCACTATCTGGAGTGTCTAATATTATTGGACATCTGAGATGTTCTTTTGAAAAAAAACACTCTTCAGCCTGTACAGAAAAAGAATTTGAAAGTATTTTATAACATACCCCTAATGGTAAAAAACTCAGCTGAGAATCAATTACAGCGGAAAGTTGCCATGTGCGGAGTCTTTTTACTGACTCATTGCTACCATTTAGTCCTAGCTCTAATAACATTTTTAACATTCCGTCCTTACAGCCAGAGACAAGGAAAACGTCAGGGCGATGACAATAATGAATGCCTATTTTATGACCATTTATAGTAATGCCATCTGTAACCAGATTTTGTCTGACAGCTTCACGTAATATTTCAATACTCTGCAACGCAGCATTTGATGAAAGATTGGATGTTATCAAGGGCATATTTAGTTTCCCCAACAGAACCTGGCTCTCAAATATTAGAAAACACGACTTCCGGGGCAACGTTCAGCCCCTGCAGCTCCCAAATGAGATACCAGATTTATCGGCATTAATTTATCTCTCTGTTGAATGAGCTCCTCTTTTTACTTAACAAACATCACTCTGATATGGCAACAAAAAATCTGAGGTGAACTCCAGTTTCTGTGAATTTGTCGGGTTTAGAGCATCCATCAACCAGTTGTGGCACATGCTTGTACACGACGTACTACGGTTTTATTCGTCTCCTGCAGGAAACCTGCAGTAAAGAGCCAATAAGGTAACATCATGGGCAACAGGTGTACCCTTTCACAATAAGTTTCCACCAACTCCTGAGTACAATAACACGAACGCCTTTGATGATAGATTGCCAACAACTATTGTATTTTTTATACTCTTCTTAAAAAGAATTCAGGATATTTCATAAAAAACCAAGGAAAAACATGGATATCGATTTTCTTAAAGAATGCTTTCTAATTGAAGTTATTGGCGGGATAGATAAACGGTTCTCATGGTCTCGTGCTATCCGTCATGCCTGGCGGCAGCCTAAACGTAGATTTCTTTTTTGGTGGCGTATTGCATCTTATCTATATGATATGGGCAATAAATATCTAAAAAAATTGGAAAGAAAATAAATAGAAATCTATTTTTTAAATATAATGCAGATATTGAATTAAGCGCTTCAATTGCCCCAGGATTATATATCGGCCATTATAGTGGAATTGTTATTACAAGATATGCCACAATTGGTAGAAACTTCAATATAAGGCAAAACACAACAATTGGCTTAAAAAACAACAATACTAATAGAATTAGCATTGGTGACAATGTAAATATTGGAGCGAACTCCTGTATTATCGCAGATAACATTACTATAGGTGACAATGTAAAAATTGGTGCTTTTACATTTGTAAACAAGGATATACCCTCAAATTCGATTTGCTATACTAAGAAAGTTAACGTTTGCAAAGAAAGGGAGGTATAACCTCCCTTTTAAAGGGATAGCGCATTACCTGAAGCCACACCACTGACAGTCTTACCCCGCGGGTCTTCAACGAGATGCCACGATGCCTCCTCACTGTTGAAAACAGCCACGAAGCCAATCAGTGCATCCGGTGGTGAGATTCAGATATGAAAAAACCCCGCTAACAGCGAGGCCATAAATCACTTAATATCTTGCTGAGGGCATTGGAGAAATCCGCACTGAGCGAGTGTTAGCACAATGTCATAAGACCCTTGCCTGTCTTTATAGCAAGTTTTATCAACTAACTCAGCTTTGCTAATTCCGGGTAAATCAAGAATCAGATTCGCAACTTCAACCGCCCTTTGGTACAACTTACCCCCCTTTTTCTCCCCATACTGTGGTTCTACATTCTTCAGATAACCGCAATCCGCCAAGGCGAGAAACGTTGCCCTTGGGCATCCCTTCTTTCTTGAGGATTCGCTTTTTGTAACCTTAGCAACAGCGGCGTCCCAAGCCTCACGAGGAGACATTGATTTATCGGCAACCAAATTATAAGCAATTAAAGCGGCACGAGCGTATTGATACATAATGCATCCATATAAAAAATCTTATGATAAGACTTTTCTAATATGAACACTGTGATCTCACATACTCTTGCAGGCTATTCAATTGGTTAGTTATGGTTTCGATGCGCTCACTGAGGACGAAAGAATCCCATTGAGCGATGTCAGTAAGTCTGAGACTGAAAGCATCATCCACGCCGGAGATGGTGCAGCATCTGGCGACCAGAGTTCATTACTAACCGATACAACCAAATAATATCATCGTAGAATTATTATTTATTTCCCCACTCCTTCTGCCATCTGCACAAAAATAGCGATCATTCCGACACAGATTTCCCTTTACATTACAAAAAATACCGTTCAAAAATGTAAACTCTTCCGGGTTATACTCCCCCATCATCCACAATTTGCGCCACTCTTTGCCTGATACAGATAATATACAAAAAACATGCATCGTAGGGTCAGAAGTTCTGGTATTCCACGATAATAAAAATAAAAGAAAGTAATTGCCGTCATTGTATGAAGAAGAAAAAATAACTAAAACGTCGAAAGGAACTGTGAACACGTTAAGGGAAAAATGAAATCAACGTATCATCAAGCAAAACTAAACAGCGCCTTTATACTTCAGCCTATCTATAAATAAGGAGAATGCCGAGCCAGCATGTCGACGATGCGGATAGTACAGGTGATAACCGGGTAAATCTGGTGTGAATTTATCCAGAACACGTATCAGTTTTTTTTCTTTAATCGCCCGCTCAACCTGATCATGAGGTAGATACGCTAATCCGTGCCCATCAATTGCAGCATCAATGATCAGATCTATCGTATTCAGTAAAAGCTGACCTTCCATGCGAACACGAACCTCACGTCCACCGCGTATTAATCGCCAGCGATTTGCTGTACCCGATGTGGGAAGATACAAATTAATGGCCTGATGATCTATTAATTGTGACACTGACATTGGAACGCTTCGGCGGGAAAAATAATCCGGCGAACCAACAATAGCCATTGGTATATCAGGCCCGATTCGAATGGCAATCATATCTTTATCCACCTCCCCTCCCAGACGGACACCTGCATCAAAACGTTCAGAAACGACATCGGTCAAACCATAATCAATGGTAAGCTGAATATCAATTTCAGGATGCGATTTCAGGAATGTGCGCATGGCTGGTAGCAGTATCGTCTTTGCTGCATGTTCTACTGTAGTAATACGTATTGTCCCGGATGGGCGATTCTGCAGCTCACTCAGGGATGACAGGGCTGAATCTATGTCATGCAACATCGGGCCAAGAACAGATAAAAGATGTTCGCCCGCTTCAGTTGGCACAACGCTACGCGTGGTTCGCGTCAGAAGCCGCAATCCAAGCCGCTCTTCTATACGACGCACTATCTGGCTTAAAGCTGACTGCGCCATGCCCAGGCGGACTGCTGCGCGAGTGAAGCTACGCTCCTCTGCAACGACGACGAATGCCATCAGATCAGCGATTTCTTCACGCTTCATTCTGTATCTCTATACAATCTATTAATCATTTAAATGATAGGTCCAATCATGATTTTGGGTCTAATCAACTTAATGATCAATATCTATAGTGATATCACCAGCCGTTAAAACGAACCGGCAACGCCATGAGGAACGGAATGATGAATAATAAAGTCAGCTTCACTAACAGCAATAATCCAACAATCTCTTTGTCTGCTGTGATCTATTTCCCTCCCCAATTTGATGAAACCCGTCAGTATCCGGCAATTGTGGTATCTCACCCCGGTGGAGGCGTTAAAGAACAAACAGCCGGAACCTATGCCGAAAAACTGGCGGAAAAAGGATTTGTCACCATCGCTTATGACGCCTCTTATCAAGGTGAAAGTGGCGGCGAGCCTCGTCAGTTAGAAAACCCATACATTCGTACTGAAGACGTCAGTGCCGTAATTGATTACCTGACAACACTTTCTTATGTCGACAATGCCCGAATTGGTGCGATGGGAATTTGTGCTGGTGCAGGATATACAGCCAATGCTGCAATTCAGGATCGCCGCATCAAGGCTATCGGCACCGTTAGTGCAGTCAATATTGGTTCAATGTTCCGTAATGGTTGGGAAAATAATGTGAAATCTATTGATGCCCTGCCATACGTTGAAGCGGGTTCAAACGCCCGAACCAGCGATATTAGCAGCGAAGAATACGCCATTATGCCACTGGCGCCAATGAAAGAGTCCGATGCGCCGAACGAAGAACTACGTCAGGCCTGGGAATATTACCATACCCCTCGTGCGCAGTATCCAACAGCACCGGGCTACGCTACTTTGCGCAGCCTTAACCAGATTATTACCTATGATGCTTACCATATGGCGGAAGTGTACCTGACTCAGCCGATGCAAATTGTGACGGGCAGTCTGGCAGGAAGTAAATGGATGAGTGACGACCTGTACGATCGAGCATCAAGTCAGGATAAACGCTATCACATTGTTGAAGGCGCTAACCATATGGACCTCTATGACGGCAAAGCCTATGTGGCTGAAGCGATTTCAGTATTAGCTCCATTCTTTGAGGAAACTCTGTAAATACCGGGTTATCGTAGATATCAAAACAGCATAGAAAATAGCCAGTTTTGGGGAAGATTTTACATCATCATAAAACAACGGGCGTGTTATACGCCCGTTTCAATATTTAACACATGTAGTGATTACATATTCTTGATGATCGCATCACCAAACTCTGAACATTTCAGCAGCTTAGCGCCTTCCATCAGACGTTCGAAGTCATAGGTTACGGTCTTGGCGTTGATTGCACCTTCCATACCTTTAACAATCAGGTCAGCTGCTTCAGTCCAACCCATATGGCGCAGCATCATCTCAGCGGAGAGAATAATAGAGCCTGGGTTTACTTTGTCCTGTCCGGCATATTTCGGCGCAGTACCGTGGGTGGCTTCAAACAGGGCGCATTCGTCACCGATGTTTGCGCCAGGGGCGATACCGATACCACCAACCTGCGCTGCCAGGGCGTCAGAAATGTAGTCACCGTTCAGGTTCATACAGGCGATAACATCATATTCAGCCGGACGCAGCAGAATCTGTTGCAGGAACGCATCAGCGATCACGTCTTTAATGACGATCTCTTTGCCGGTGTTCGGGTTTTTGACTTTCAGCCACGGGCCGCCGTCGATCAATTCTCCGCCAAACTCTTCACGCGCTAACTGGTAGCCCCAGTCTTTAAACGCACCTTCGGTGAATTTCATGATGTTGCCTTTGTGCACCAGAGTCACAGAGTCTCGATCATTAGCAATTGCGTATTCGATCGCTGCACGAACCAGACGTTTGGTGCCTTCTTCAGAACACGGCTTAATGCCGATACCACAATGTTCCGGGAAACGAATTTTCTTCACGCCCATCTCTTCACGCAGGAATTTGATCACTTTCTCAGCGTCGGCAGAGTCAGCTTTCCATTCGATACCCGCATAAATGTCTTCCGAGTTTTCACGGAAGATAACCATATCGGTCAGTTCAGGGTGTTTAACCGGGCTTGGGGTGCCCTGGTAGTAACGTACCGGACGCAGGCAGATGTAAAGATCCAGCTCCTGGCGCAGGGCAACGTTAAGAGAACGAATACCGCCGCCAACCGGAGTGGTCAGAGGGCCTTTGATAGCAACGCGATATTCACGAATCAGATCAAGGGTTTCAGCAGGCAACCAGACGTCCTGACCATAAACCTGTGTGGATTTTTCACCGGTGTAAATTTCCATCCAGGAGATTTTACGCTCGCCTTTATAGGCTTTCTCGACGGCAGCGTCGACCACTTTCAGCATGGCCGGAGTTACATCTACACCGATTCCATCACCTTCAATGTAAGGGATAATCGGATTTTCAGGAACGTTGAGTTTGCCGTTTTGCAGGGTGATCTTCTTGCCTTGTGCCGGAACAACTACTTTACTTTCCATTCACCTCTCCTTCGAGCGCTACTGGTTTGCTCGTCTGCCACCACGTTGCATATGCGTTTGCGCCCTGCTATACGGATGCGTTAGAGCAATTTTTGTTAATGATTTGTAATTAGCTTGTCAATACTACCCTATTGTTTGCCGCCATGAAAGATGCGCGTGATTAGGCTATAATGCGGCAATTCATAACCCCTGAAAATACCATGCAAAAAACTTCTTTTAGAAATCACCAGGTTAAGCGATTCAGCTCGCAGCGCTCTTCCAGACGCAAGCCTGAAAACCAACCGACGCGTGTGATCCTGTTCAATAAACCCTACGATGTTCTTCCGCAGTTCACCGATGAAGCCGGACGCAAAACATTAAAAGAATTCATCCCGGTTCAGGGCGTTTATGCAGCGGGCCGACTAGACCGGGATAGCGAGGGGTTACTGGTGCTCACTAATAATGGCGCATTGCAGGCACGTTTAACCCAGCCGGGCAAGCGCACCGGGAAAATCTATTATGTACAAGTGGAAGGAATTCCCACACAAGACGCGCTGGAAGCCTTGCGCAATGGCGTAACCTTAAATGATGGCCCAACTCTGCCCGCTGGCGTGGAATTAGTTGCCGAACCAGAGTGGTTATGGCCACGTAATCCGCCAATTCGTGAACGCAAAAGTATTCCTACCTCGTGGCTTAAGATCACCTTATATGAAGGACGTAATCGCCAGGTGCGCCGCATGACCGCCCATGTCGGTTTCCCTACACTGCGACTGATTCGCTATGCCATGGGCAATTACACCCTGGATAATCTCGCAAACGGCGAATGGCGAGAAGCAACAGAATAAGGATGCACAATGTTTAAACCGCACGTTACCGTAGCCTGCGTGGTACACGCTGAGGGCAAATTTTTAGTTGTTGAAGAAACGATTAATGGTAAAGCGTTATGGAACCAACCCGCCGGGCATCTGGAAGCGGATGAAACCTTAGTGGAAGCCGCTGCCCGTGAGTTGTGGGAAGAAACTGGCATCAGCGCGCAACCACAGCACTTTATTCGTATGCATCAGTGGATTGCACCGGATAAAACACCGTTTTTGCGTTTCCTGTTTGCCATTAAACTTGAGCAAATATGCCCGACACAACCACATGATAGTGATATCGATTGCTGCCGTTGGGTCAGCGCCGAAGAAATTTTACAGGCGCCCAATCTGCGCTCGCCGTTAGTGGCGGAAAGTATTCGTTGTTATCAAAGCGGGCAACGCTACCCGCTGGAGATGATTGGCGAGTTTAACTGGCCTTTTACAAAGGGTGCCATCTAAGGGGCTGCGTGATAGAATACGCCGCCTTGAAGTTCAATGTCGTGAGTAATCCAATGTCTGAAACCGCAAAAAAAGTGATCGTCGGTATGTCCGGCGGTGTCGATTCCTCCGTTTCTGCCTGGCTGTTGCAACAACAGGGATATCAGGTCGAAGGCCTGTTTATGAAGAACTGGGAAGAAGACGACGGTGAGGAATATTGCACGGCGGCAGCGGATCTGGCTGATGCCCAGGCTGTCTGCGACAAACTCGGCATTGAACTGCACACTGTCAACTTTGCTGCCGAGTACTGGGACAACGTCTTTGAACTGTTTCTCGCCGAATACAAAGCGGGTCGCACGCCAAACCCGGATATTCTGTGCAACAAAGAGATCAAGTTTAAAGCTTTCCTTGAATTTGCCGCCGAAGATTTAGGTGCCGATTATATCGCTACTGGTCATTACGTTCGTCGTGCGGATGTCAACGGCAAGAGCCGCCTGTTGCGTGGTCTGGACAGCAACAAAGACCAGAGCTATTTCCTTTATACACTCAGCTATGAGCAGATTGCGCAAAGTCTGTTCCCGGTCGGCGAACTGGAAAAACCGCAGGTGCGTAAGATTGCTGAAGATCTTGGTCTGGTTACCGCGAAGAAAAAAGACTCTACCGGTATCTGCTTTATCGGCGAGCGTAAATTCCGCGAGTTCCTGGGCCGTTATCTCCCGGCGCAACCAGGTAAAATCATTACCGTTGATGGCGATGAGATTGGCGAGCACCAGGGGCTGATGTATCACACCCTCGGTCAGCGTAAAGGCCTGGGCATCGGCGGCACCAAAGACGGCACCGAAGAGCCATGGTACGTGGTTGATAAAGACGTCGAGAACAATATTCTGATTGTCGCACAGGGCCATGAGCATCCGCGTCTGATGTCCGTCGGGCTGATTGCCCAGCAATTGCACTGGGTCGATCGTGAACCGTTTACCGGCACAATGCGTTGTACGGTGAAAACTCGCTATCGCCAGACCGACATTCCGTGCACCGTCAAGGCGCTGGACGATGATCGCATTGAAGTAATTTTCGATGAACCGGTTGCCGCCGTGACGCCGGGACAGTCTGCCGTCTTCTACAACGGCGAAGTGTGCCTCGGCGGCGGCATCATTGAGCAGCGTCTGCCGCTGCCGGTCTGATTATTTTATTTAATTACAACAAGGAAGCAGTGAACGTGGCAAAGAATTACTATGACATCACCCTCGCTCTGGCCGGTATTTGTCAGTCAGCGCGCCTGGTGCAACAACTCGCTCACCAGGGGCATTGTGATGCCGATGCGCTACACGTCTCACTTAACAGTATTATTGATATGAACCCCAGCTCCACGCTGGGGGTTTTTGGCGGCAGCGAAGCCAACCTGCGCGTCGGACTGGAAACATTGCTTGGCGTGCTCAATGCCAGCAGTCGTCAGGGCCTAAACGCAGAGTTAACCCGCTACACCCTGAGTCTGATGGTGCTTGAGCGTAAGCTCTCGTCTGCCAAAGGCGCGCTTGATACCCTGGGTAACCGGATTAACGGCCTGCAACGTCAGCTTGAACATTTCGATTTACAGTCCGAAACGCTGATGAGTGCGATGGCTGCTATTTATGTTGATGTTATCAGCCCGCTTGGCCCGCGCATTCAGGTCACTGGTTCCCCTGCCGTGCTGCAAAGCCCGCAGGTGCAGGCAAAAGTTCGCGCTACTCTGTTGGCTGGCATTCGTGCTGCCGTGCTCTGGCACCAGGTTGGCGGTGGACGTCTGCAACTGATGTTTTCTCGTAATCGCCTGACCACTCAGGCAAAACAAATTCTTGCTCATTTAACCCCGGAGTTGTGATCTATGGAATTATCCTCACTGACCGCCGTTTCCCCTGTCGATGGACGCTACGGCGATAAAGTCAGCGCGCTGCGCGGGATTTTCAGCGAATATGGTTTGCTGAAATTCCGTGTACAAGTTGAAGTACGTTGGCTGCAAAAGCTGGCCGCGCACGCAGCGATCAAGGAAGTTCCTGCTTTTGCTGCCGACGCAATCGGTTACCTTGATGCAATCGTCGCCAGGTTCAGTGAAGAAGATGCGACGCGAATCAAAACCATCGAGCGTACCACTAACCACGACGTCAAAGCGGTTGAGTATTTCCTGAAAGAAAAAGTGGCGGCGATCCCGGAACTACACGCAGTTTCTGAATTCATTCACTTTGCCTGCACTTCGGAAGATATCAACAACCTCTCCCACGCGTTGATGCTGAAAACCGCCCGTGATGAAGTTATTCTGCCGTACTGGCGTCAACTGATTGACGGTATTAAAGATCTTGCCGTTCAGTATCGCGATATTCCACTGTTATCTCGCACCCACGGGCAGCCCGCGACACCGTCAACCATCGGTAAAGAGATGGCGAACGTCGCTTACCGTATGGAACGCCAGTTCCGCCAGCTTAACCAGGTGGAAATTCTCGGTAAAATCAATGGCGCGGTCGGTAACTATAACGCCCACATCGCCGCTTACCCGGAAGTTGACTGGCATCAGTTCAGCGAAGAGTTCGTCACCTCGCTGGGCATTCAGTGGAACCCATACACCACTCAAATTGAACCGCACGACTACATTGCCGAACTGTTTGATTGTATTGCACGTTTTAACACCATTCTGATCGACTTCGACCGTGACGTCTGGGGTTACATCGCCCTTAACCACTTCAAACAAAAAACTATCGCTGGAGAGATTGGTTCTTCCACTATGCCGCACAAGGTGAACCCAATCGACTTTGAAAACTCCGAAGGTAACCTGGGGCTTTCTAACGCAGTATTGCAGCATCTGGCAAGCAAACTACCGGTCTCCCGCTGGCAGCGTGACCTGACCGACTCTACCGTTCTGCGTAATCTTGGCGTAGGTATTGGCTATGCGCTGATCGCCTACCAGTCCACTCTGAAAGGCGTGAGCAAACTGGAAGTGAACCGTGACCATCTGCTGGATGAACTGGATCACAACTGGGAAGTGCTGGCAGAGCCGATCCAGACGGTAATGCGTCGCTACGGTATCGAGAAACCGTACGAGAAGTTGAAAGAGCTGACTCGCGGTAAACGCGTTGATGCCGAAGGCATGAAGCAATTTATTGACGGCCTGGCGTTGCCGGAAGAAGAGAAAGCGCGTCTGAAAGCAATGACTCCCGCCAACTATATTGGCCGCGCCATCACGATGGTTGATGAGCTGAAGTAAGCCTCACTCCTGTGCCGGATGGCAATGCTGTCCGGCACATTTATTAAGATAATCCGCTTTTTTTTTTCTCTTTACCTCCCTGCCCCGCTGGTTTATTTAATGTTTAGCCCCATAAATACATAATCGCGTTACACTATTTTTATAATTAAGACAGGGAGAAATAAAAATGCGCGTACTGGTTGTCGAAGACAATGCTTTGTTACGTCATCACCTTAAAGTCCAGATTCAGGACGCAGGTCATCAGGTCGATGACGCGGAAGATGCCAAAGAGGCGGATTATTATCTCAATGAACATTTACCGGATATCGCAATCGTCGATCTTGGGCTACCCGACGAAGATGGTCTGTCCTTAATCCGCCGCTGGCGCAGTAATGATGTTTCGCTACCTATTCTGGTATTAACCGCCCGGGAAAGTTGGCAGGACAAAGTTGAAGTATTAAGCGCCGGGGCCGATGATTACGTAACCAAACCGTTTCATATTGAAGAGGTCATGGCGCGGATGCAGGCGTTGATGCGCCGCAATAGCGGTCTGGCTTCACAGGTTATTTCACTGCCGCCGTTTCAGATTGATCTCTCTCGCCGTGAATTATCGATCAATGAGGAAGTGATTAAACTAACGGCGTTTGAATATACCATTATGGAAACGCTGATCCGTAATAACGGCAAAGTCGTCAGTAAAGATTCCCTTATGTTGCAGCTCTACCCGGATGCTGAACTGCGGGAAAGTCACACCATTGATGTATTAATGGGCCGACTGCGCAAAAAAATTCAGGCGCAATATCCGCACGAAGTCATTACCACCGTTCGCGGCCAGGGTTATCTTTTCGAATTACGCTGATGAAAAAATTACTGCGTCTTATTTTTCCGCTCTCACTGCGGGTTCGTTTTTTATTGGCTACGGCGGCTGTCGTATTAGTGCTTTCGCTTGCTTACGGAGTAGTCGCACTGATTGGCTATAGCGTCAGTTTCGATAAGACAACGTTTCGTCTGTTACGCGGCGAGAGCAATCTGTTCTATACGCTGGCGAAATGGGAAAACAATAAGTTGCATGTCGAATTGCCAGAAAATATCGATAAGCAAAGCCCCACAATAACGCTGATTTATAATGAGAACGGGCAACTTTTATGGGCACAACGCGACGTTCCCTGGTTGTTGAAGATGATTCAGCCTGACTGGCTAAAATCTAATGGTTTTCATGAAATAGAGGCGGATGTTAACGCTACCAGTATCCTGCTTAGCGAGGATCATTCGATACAACGGCAGTTACAGGAAGTACGGGAAGATGACGACGATGCTGAGATGACCCACTCGGTGGCGGTGAATGTCTACCCGCCAACGTCGCAGATGCCGAAGTTAACCATTGTGGTGGTTGATACTATACCCATTGAGCTTAAAAGTTCATATATGGTCTGGAGCTGGTTTATTTATGTGCTCTCGGCCAATCTATTGTTAGTAATTCCTTTGCTGTGGGTCGCAGCCTGGTGGAGTTTACGTCCCATTGAAGCGCTGGCGAGGGAAGTTCGCGAACTGGAAGAACATCATCGCGAACAGCTTAACCCCACGACTACCCGGGAGCTGACCAGTCTGGTGCGCAACCTGAACCGGCTACTGAAGAGTGAACGTGAACGTTACGACAAGTATCGCACCACGCTCACCGACCTGACTCACAGCCTGAAAACGCCTCTGGCAGTGCTGCAAAGTACACTGCGTTCACTGCGTAGTGAGAAGATGAACGTCAACGAAGCCGAGCCGGTAATGCTGGAGCAAATCAGCCGCATCTCGCAACAAATCGGCTACTACCTGCATCGAGCCAACATGCGCGGGGGCACACTGCTTAGCCGCGAATTGCACCCTGTCGCCCCACTGCTCGACAATCTCACGTCAGCGCTAAACAAAGTTTATCAGCGCAAAGGGGTCAATATTTCCCTCGATATCTCACCGGAAATCAGCTTTGTTGGTGAGCAAAATGATTTTGTCGAGGTGATGGGCAACGTACTGGATAATGCTTGTAAATATTGCCTCGAATTTGTCGAAATTTCAGCCAGACAAACTGACGATCATCTTTATATTATGGTTGAAGATGATGGGCCGGGGATCCCATTAAGCAAACGTGAGGTAATATTCGATCGCGGTCAACGTATTGATACGTTACGTCCTGGGCAAGGCGTTGGTCTGGCTGTCGCCCGCGAAATCACCGAACAATATGACGGAAAAATTATCGCCGGAGAGAGTATGCTCGGCGGCGCACGCATGGAGGTTATTTTTGGCCGCCAGCATTCTGCGCCAAAGGATGAATAAATATGCCCTTTCTGCGCGCATTACGTTAACCATCCGTTATAATCGGACTCAGATACCAGCCTGCGGATGCTTAACATGGAATACCAACTCACTCTTAACTGGCCCGATTTTCTTGAACGCCACTGGCAGAAACGTCCGGTGGTGTTGAAACGCGGCTTTAATAATTTTATTGACCCGCTCTCTCCTGACGAGCTGGCAGGTCTGGCGATGGAAAACGAAGTCGATAGTCGGCTGGTCAGCCATCAGGATGGAAAATGGCAAGTCAGCCACGGACCATTCGAAAGCTACGATCATCTCGGTGAAACCAACTGGTCATTGCTGGTCCAGGCCGTTGATCACTGGCATGAGCCGACTGCCGCTCTGATGCGTCCGTTTCGTGAACTGCCGGACTGGCGCATTGACGACCTGATGATCTCGTTTTCCGTGCCTGGCGGCGGCGTTGGTCCACATCTCGATCAGTACGATGTGTTTATTATTCAGGGCACCGGTCGCCGTCGCTGGCGGGTGGGTGAAAAACGGCAAATGAAGCAGCACTGCCCACACCCGGATCTGTTACAGGTCGAGCCGTTCGAAGCGATTATCGATGAAGAGCTGGAGCCTGGCGATATTCTCTATATTCCACCGGGATTCCCGCACGAAGGTTACGCGCTGGAAAATGCGATGAACTATTCCGTTGGTTTTCGCGCGCCCAATACGCGGGAACTGATTAGCGGATTTGCCGATTACGTGCTGCAGCATGAACTGGGCGGTAATTACTACAGCGATCCTGATGTCCCTCCTCGCGCCCACCCGGCGGACGTTTTGCCGCAGGAGATGGATAAACTGCGTGAAATGATGCTTGAGTTAATCAACCAGCCGGAACACTTTAAACAGTGGTTTGGCGAGTTTATCTCGCAATCGCGTCATGAACTGGATATCGCTCCGCCGGAACCGCCGTATCAGCCAGATGAAATTTACGATGCGTTGAAACAAGGTGATGTGTTGATGCGTCTGGGGGGGCTGCGCGTATTGCGTATTGGCGACGATGTGTATGCCAATGGCGAGAAGATCGATTCCCCGCATCGTCCGGCGCTGAATGCACTCGCCAGCAATATTGCTCTGACCGCCGATAATTTTGGCGATGCGCTGGAAGACCCGTCATTCCTTGCGATGCTTGCGGCGCTGGTCAATAGCGGATATTGGTTCTTCGAAGGGTAAATTTGAATTTGTGACTTATCGTGCCTACACGCGCTGAACGCCTGTAGGCACGATAAGTATGTGGACCAGCATCAATATAACGGATTTCATCCAGGTAATTAGCTGTCCACATATACATCAGGCAATCATAATTTCCGTTGCGCTGTTAACTCGGCAATACGCACAATCACCTGCACTGCTTTTTCCATTCCTTCCAACGTGACAAACTCATGTTTACCATGGTAGTTGTAACCACCGGTGAACAGGTTCGGACACGGTAATCCCATAAACGACAACTGCGCACCGTCAGTACCGCCGCGGATCGGTTTCAGATCAGGTTCAATATCACAATCGCGCATCGCCTGCTGGGCGATATCAAGAATATGCGGATGCTCAACGACTTTCTCGCGCATGTTGTAGTAACTGTCTTCAATCACCAGTTCAATATAGCAATCCGGGTGTAACCCTTTGCCCACTTTCTTGGCAATTTCCATCATCTTACGTTTACGCGCTTCAAACTGTTTACGGTCGAAATCACGAATGATGTAGTGCATATCGGCGCGCTCAACAGTACCCTTCATGCTTGTCAGGTGATAGAAGCCTTCATAACCTTCTGTCGTTTCCGGGCTTTCATCCGCCGGGACTTCCGCATGAATGCGAGCAGCCAGCGACAGCGCGTTAACCATCACGCCTTTCGCAGTACCCGGGTGAACATTATTGCCGACAATTTTGATATTCACCGACGCGGCGTTGAAGTTTTCAAATTCCAGTTCACCTACGCCACCGCCATCAACGGTGTAAGCCCAGCGCGCATCAAAGGCTTCAACATCAAAATGTTTCGCCCCTTTACCCACTTCTTCATCTGGCGTAAAGGCAACACGAATATCACCATGTGGAATGTTTTTCTGCTGCAATACCGCCAGCGCCGTCATAATTTCAGCAATACCGGCTTTGTCATCCGCGCCCAACAGCGTTTTGCCATCGGTGGTGATCAGCGTCTGCCCCAACAATTGATGCAGGACAGGGAACATCACCGGAGACAAGACTTCGTCGCCAATCCCCAGCGCAATATCACCGCCGCGATAGTTTTCAACAATCTGCGGATTGACATTTTTACCACTACAATCGGGTGAGGTATCCACATGAGAAATAAAGCCAATCGCCGGGATATCGCCTGCAACGTTCGCCGGCAACGTCGCCATCAACGTCCCTTTCTCACTTAAAGTCACATTGATAAGCCCCATCTCTTCAAGCTGAGCTTTCAACAAATGTAATAACTTCCACTGGCCTTCCGTGCTGGGAACTTGTCTCACACCCGCTTTTGATTGGGTATCCAGAGACACGTAGTTCAAAAAACGTTCAAGTAGTTTATCCATGTAGTCACCCTCACTTTTTGTGACAACATTATTAAGAAGCGAGAAAAGACAAATATTGCGTCAGGTCACTTTTACCCCTGCAAGCAGGAATATTTATCAACGTTACCTTAATGAATATAAAGCTAAGCCAGTAATTCACAACAAGGATTGGCGATTCCAGTGGTTTGCCGTAGAATTACCGCCCTCATTAAGAGTCACCAAGGTGGTTAACCACAAACCCCGCATCGGTAAGCCATCCGTTGCGTTCACATGGGACAGAGTAAAAAATTGAACAAACAACCGACTTCGCTTTCACCGCTGGTGCAATTGGCGGGAATTCGCAAATGCTTTGATGGTAAAGAAGTCATCCCCCAGCTGGATCTGACCATCAACAATGGCGAGTTTCTCACGCTGCTTGGCCCTTCTGGCTGCGGTAAAACAACCGTTCTTCGCCTGATCGCTGGTCTGGAAACTGTTGATTCCGGGCAAATCATGCTGGATAACGAAGACATCACCCACGTTCCGGCGGAAAACCGCTATGTGAATACCGTTTTCCAAAGCTATGCACTATTCCCCCACATGACCGTTTTCGAGAATGTGGCTTTTGGTCTGCGCATGCAAAAAACCCCCGCTGCTGAAATTACGCCTCGCGTTATGGAAGCCCTGCGGATGGTGCAACTGGAAAGCTTTGCCCAACGCAAACCGCATCAACTCTCAGGCGGTCAACAGCAACGCGTCGCAATTGCCCGCGCGGTGGTAAACAAACCTCGCCTGCTGCTGCTTGATGAGTCGCTGTCAGCGCTGGATTATAAACTGCGCAAACAGATGCAAAACGAGCTGAAAGCATTACAGCGTAAGCTTGGCATTACCTTTGTTTTCGTCACTCACGATCAGGAAGAAGCACTCACGATGTCTGACCGGATTGTGGTGATGCGCGATGGTCGTATTGAACAAGACGGCACTCCACGCGAAATCTACGAAGAGCCGAAAAACCTGTTCGTCGCCGGATTCATTGGTGAAATCAATATGTTCAACGCTACGGTGATTGAGCGTCTTGACGAGCAACGCGTGCGGGCCAACGTCGAAGGCCGCGAGTGTAATATCTACGTTAACTTTGCCGTTGAACCAGGGCAAAAACTGCATGTTCTGCTGCGCCCGGAAGACTTGCGTGTTGAAGAGATTAACGACGACAACCACGCCGAAGGACTGATTGGTTACGTTCGCGAACGTAACTATAAAGGCATGACGCTGGAGTCGGTTGTTGAACTGGAAAATGGCAAAATGGTGATGGTCAACGAATTCTTCAATGAAGATGATCCTGACTTTGACCACTCTCTCGACCAGAAAATGGCCATTAATTGGGTAGAAAGCTGGGAGGTCGTACTGGCTGATGAAGAACACAAGTAAGTTCCAGAATGTAGTGATTGTCACTATTGTCGGTTGGCTTGTGTTGTTCGTCTTTCTCCCCAACCTGATGATCATTGGCACCAGCTTTTTGACCCGCGACGACGTCAGTTTCGTCAAAATGGTCTTTACGCTGGAGAACTACGCACGTCTGCTCGATCCGCTCTATTTTGAAGTGCTGTTGCACTCGCTGAATATGGCGCTGATCGCCACCCTCGCCTGCCTGGTACTGGGTTATCCATTTGCCTGGTTTCTGGCAAAACTGCCGCACAAAGTGCGCCCGTTGCTGCTGTTTTTGCTGATCGTTCCGTTCTGGACCAACTCATTGATTCGTATTTATGGCCTGAAAATTTTTCTTAGCACTAAAGGCTATCTCAATGAGTTCCTGCTGTGGCTGGGCGTTATCGACACGCCGATACGCATCATGTTCACCCCCAGCGCGGTGATTATTGGTCTGGTTTACATTTTGCTGCCATTTATGGTGATGCCGCTCTACTCCAGCATCGAAAAGCTGGATAAGCCTTTGCTGGAAGCGGCGCGCGATCTCGGCGCCAACAAGTTGCAGACCTTTATCCGCATCATCATCCCGCTGACCATGCCAGGAATTATTGCTGGCTGTTTGCTGGTAATGCTGCCAGCGATGGGTCTGTTCTATGTTTCCGACCTGATGGGCGGCGCGAAAAACCTGCTTATTGGCAACGTCATCAAGGTGCAGTTCCTCAATATTCGTGACTGGCCGTTTGGCGCTGCCACCAGCATTACGCTGACTATCATTATGGGCCTGATGTTGCTGGTTTACTGGCGCGCGTCTCGTTTGCTGAATAAGAAGGTGGAACTCGAATGATCGGTCGACTGCTTCGCGGCGGTTTTATGACCGCCATCTACGCGTACCTGTATATTCCAATCATTATTTTGATTGTGAACTCCTTTAACAGCTCGCGCTTTGGCATCAACTGGCAGGGTTTTACCACCAAATGGTATAGCCTGCTGATGAACAACGATAGCCTGCTACAGGCAGCGCAACATTCGCTGACGATGGCGGTGTTTTCGGCGACGTTTGCTACGCTTATCGGCTCACTGACGGCGGTTGCGCTGTACCGTTATCGCTTTCGCGGTAAGCCGTTCGTTAGCGGAATGCTGTTTGTGGTGATGATGTCGCCAGATATTGTGATGGCGATATCTCTGCTGGTTCTGTTTATGCTGTTGGGGATCCAGCTTGGCTTCTGGTCATTACTGTTTTCGCACATTACCTTCTGTCTACCCTTTGTGGTAGTGACCGTTTATTCACGTCTGAAAGGATTTGATGTGCGGATGCTGGAAGCGGCGAAAGATCTCGGCGCCAGCGAGCTTACCATTCTACGAAAAATCATTCTGCCGCTGGCAATGCCGGCGGTGGCGGCAGGCTGGGTATTAAGCTTTACCCTGTCGATGGATGATGTGGTGGTATCGTCGTTCGTCACCGGACCGAGCTATGAAATTCTGCCGTTAAAAATTTATTCGATGGTCAAAGTCGGCGTATCGCCGGAAGTTAACGCGCTGGCAACCATTTTACTGGTACTGTCGCTGGTGATGGTCATTGCCAGCCAGCTTATTGCTCGTGATAAAACGAAAGGTAACACAGGGGACGTTAAATGAAAAAATGGTCACGCCACCTGCTCGCGGCGGGTGCTCTGGCACTGGGCATGAGCGCCGCTCACGCTGATGACAACAACACATTGTACTTCTATAACTGGACCGAGTACGTGCCGCCAGGCCTGCTGGAACAGTTCACCAAAGAAACCGGCATTAAGGTTATCTATTCGACTTACGAGTCGAACGAAACCATGTACGCCAAGCTGAAAACGTACAAAGACGGTGCCTATGACCTGGTGGTTCCTTCAACCTATTACGTCGATAAAATGCGTAAAGAAGGGATGATCCAGAAGATCGACAAGTCGAAGTTAAGCAACTTCAGCAATCTCGATCCAGACATGCTCAACAAGCCGTTTGACCCAAATAACGACTACTCCATTCCGTATATCTGGGGGGCGACGGCGATTGGCGTTAACGGTGATGCGGTTGACCCGAAATCTGTCACCAGCTGGGCCGATCTGTGGAAGCCTGAGTACAAAGGCAGCCTGCTGCTGACCGACGATGCCCGTGAAGTGTTCCAGATGGCGCTGCGCAAACTGGGCTACTCCGGTAACACTACCGATCCGAAAGAGATTGAAGCTGCATATAACGAGCTGAAAAAACTGATGCCAAACGTGGCAGCGTTTAACTCCGATAACCCGGCTAACCCGTACATGGAAGGCGAAGTTAACCTCGGCATGATCTGGAACGGTTCTGCTTTCGTTGCACGCCAGGCGGGTACGCCAATTGACGTGGTGTGGCCGAAAGAAGGCGGTATTTTCTGGATGGACAGCCTGGCAATCCCGGCAAATGCCAAAAACAAAGAAGGCGCGCTGAAGCTGATTAACTTCCTTCTGCGCCCGGATGTGGCAAAACAGGTTGCGGAAACCATTGGTTATCCGACGCCGAACCTGGCCGCACGTAAGCTGTTAAGCCCGGAAATGGCGAACGACAAAACACTCTACCCTGATGCAGAAACCATTAAAAATGGCGAATGGCAGAGCGACGTTGGTTCCGCCAGCAGCATTTACGAAGAGTATTATCAGAAGCTGAAAGCAGGACGTTAATTCAGCAAGTGGGCGGAGGAACTACCGCCCACTTTTTTATTTAGCAAGGATGTGCTTATGAGTCAGGACAGTAGAGTTTTATCCCGTGCTTTCCTCGGTATCGGCCTGATACTGATCCTTATTTCTGCAGTTATCTTTTATTACCATTTTACCTTTACCAAAAGCGCCGTTCATACTGAAGGGATCATTGTCGATGCCGTCTGGCACAACGATCATTCACACAGGGTCGGAGATAATGGTTCCTGGTATCCAGTCGTTGCCTTTCGCCCTACGTCAGATTACACGCTGATTTTTAATTCAACTATCGGTAGTGATTTTTATGAAGAGAGCGAAGGCGACAGAGTCAATGTCTATTATCCGCCAGGGCATCCAGAAGAGGCCGAAATAAACAATCCCTGGGTTAATTTTTTTAAATGGGGCTTTGTCGGCATAGCCGGCATTATTTTCAGTGGTATCGGTCTGATAATCAGGGTCCCCGCCACCAAAAAGTCACGCAGGAAACGGAAGCCCCGTCCATGAAAAAAATCATAATACTGCTCAGTTTACTGATAATTCTGCCTCTGACGGTAACCAGTAAACCCTTAATTCCGATAATGAAGACACTTTTTACGGATGTTACAGGTACTGTACCGGATGCTGAGGAGATCGCACGTAAAGCCGAGCTTTTCCGTCAGCAAACCGGAGTTGCACCGTTTATTGTGGTTTTACCCGACATAAATAATGAAGCCAGTCTCAGGCAAAATGGTAAAGCGATACTGGCACATGCGTCATCTTCATTGAGTGATGTAAAAGGACGTGTTCTGTTACTCTTTACTACCCGCGAGCCACGGTTAATTGTGATAACCAACGGCAAGGTTGAAAGCGGTCTGGACGATAAACATCTCGGCCTTCTGATAGAAAATCACACGCTGGCTTATTTACATGCCGATCTTTGGTATCAGGGAATCAATAATGCGCTAAATATTCTACAAGCACAGATATTAAACCAGCCTACGCCGCCGCTAACGTATTATCCGCATTCCGGGCAAAGCCATGAAAATGATCTCCCCGGCAGTACCACAACTTTAGGATTTTTCACCTGGGCCGCTACGTTCATCATCTTTGCTGTCATTTTTAACTACACGACGCGCTTTTATTATGCGTTAAAGTTTGCTGTGGCTATGACTATCGCCAATATGGGCTATCAGGCTTTATGCCTGTATATCGATAATAGCTTTGCGCTTGCCAGAATATCGCTGCTCTGGGCGGGACTGGTAGGTGTCTGTACGTTTATTGCCGCGCTGCTATGGACAAGTAAACGATAAAAGAGGCCAGAAAAAGGCGCCCTGTATTATACCGGATGCGGCGTAAACACCTTATCCGGCCTACAAAATCCGCAAATTCAATAAATTATGCGCCCTTCGTAGGCCTGATAAGCGTAGCGCATCAGGCAATGCTTCCTGCTTTATAAGCCCTTCAGCAACGTCTCAACAAACTCCGGCACAACCTGGCTCGCCGGGCCGTAATGTTTCTCGGCAAATTCATTACCGACCTGACTCGGTTCAAGATTGAGTTCAACAGTATGCGCGCCATGCAATTTTGCTTCATGGACAAAACCAGCCGCCGGATAAACATGCCCGGACGTGCCAATGGAAATGAAAATATCAGCCATTGATAAAGCCGTATAAATTTCATCCATACCGAGCGGCATTTCGCCAAACCACACGACATGCGGGCGCAGCGGCGCCGGGAACTGACAGCAGTGGCATTTGTCTTCCGGCGTTACGTCACCCGTCCAGTCGAGAACTTGCCCGCTTCGAGTACAACGCACTTTCAACAATTCCCCATGCATATGAATCACATTGGTATTGCCCGCACGTTCATGTAGGTTATCGATATTCTGCGTCACCAGCAAAAAGCGATCGCCGAGAGCTTCTTGCAGTTTTGCCAGCGCAAGATGCGCGGCGTTAGGTTGAATTTCTGGCTGCTGTAACTGACGGCGGCGAGCATTATAGAATGCCTGTACCAGCTCAGGATCGCGATCAAAACCTTCTGGTGTAGCCACATCTTCTACCCGATGTTCTTCCCACAGACCATCTGCGGCGCGAAAGGTACGAATACCTGATTCCGCAGAAATCCCTGCCCCAGTCAGTACGAGTACTCTTGGTTTTTCCATTGCTTCCGACACCACTTTATCTCTGAAAAAAATACGCTGACGCAAACGCTCGCGCAGGCGACGTTTATTTTTACGAAAACGACTTAACCGATGACCCCGACGCGACAGCATAACAACCTCTGATGTTTAATCGGTTAGATGTAGGAAGGCAGCACCACGCATTCCTCCCGCATCTCCGTGGCGTGCGCGTTCAATACGCGGGACACGAGCTACAGGTAAGAGATGACGAGGCAACCTTTCCGCCAGTTGCGATGTGATTGCCGGGAAATTGGATAATCCACCGCCAATGACCACCAAATCCGGGTCAATAATGGTCAGAATATTTCCCAGACAAACCGCTAATAAATCCAGATAACGCTCAACATGCGCCCTTGCCTGCTCATCGCCTTGATCATAAAGCGCAATGATCTCGGGAGCCTGCAACGGTTGATGATAATAGTGTTGATACAGCCACGCAAAGCCACGACCAGACAGATAGTTTTCAATACAGCCATGCTGGCCACAGCCGCAGCGGCGTAACGGAAAATCCAGCCCCATCAACGTTAATGCATCAACAGGCAAACGCATATGACCAAACTCACCCGTGATGTAGCTTTTGCCGGTAATCGGTTTCCCATTGAACACCAGCCCACCACCAACGCCTGTACCAAGAATCAACCCCATCACCAGCGGATATTGGGTAAACTCATCGTCCCAGGCCTCAGAAAGGGCAAAACAGTTGGCATCATTATCCAGACGGACGTCCCGCTCCAGACGTGCGCTCAGGTCGGCACGCAGCGGTTTACCGCTGGCGGCGGGGACATTGGCGGCATACAGCGTGCCATCTTCTGTTTCCGGCATTCCCGGAATGCCGATGCCAACAGAACCTTTACGGCCAAAACGCTGGTCAGCTTCGCTAACCAGCTCACACACTGCATCTAAAAATGCGTCATAGCTGTCACTCGGCGTCGGCACCCGCTTTTCCCACTGCAACTGCCGGGAGCTGTCGAACACGCCCAGCGCAATTTTCGTTCCGCCAATATCAAACCCGTAATACATTGCCGCTCCTTGTTTAATGTACTGCCTTTACTGGCCGCTAAGGACTCGCGCAGGGTCAATATTACTGGCGCGCCGCGCCGGATACCAACTTGCCAAAAGACTCAGCAACAATGCTGTGACCAGTACGTAGAAGACATCCAGCCAGTGTAATTCCGATGGCAGGAAGTCAATAAAATAGATATCGCTGGAAAGGAACTGATGACCAATCAGCTTTTCAATCCAATCAATAATTGAGGTAAGTTTAAGCGAAACCACCACGCCGATAACGACACCGCACAGGCTGCCAAGCAACCCCGCCAGCAATCCATACCAGACGAAAATAGCGCGGATTAAACCATCTTTCGCGCCCAGCGTTCTTAATACTGCGATATCGCCACTCTTGTCTTTCACCGCCATCACTAAAGTGGAGACGATGTTGAAACACGCTACGCCAATCACTAACACCATTGCCAGATACATAATGGCGCGGATCATCTGGATATCACGATACATGTAGCCGTAAGTACCGATCCAGCTCTTAATATAAACATAGCTGTTGGTCACTTCACCCGCATCGCGTACCAGTTTGTTGGCGTTAAAAACATCTGTCATTTTAAGGGCAATACCTGACACGCTGGAGCCCATATCAAGATATTGCTGGGCATCTGCCAGTGGGATCATGGCAAAACTGTGATCGAGTTGACCGCTCAACTGCAAAATACCAGCAATGTGCAAGCGCACGCGTTTCGGCTGCATCAGTTTATGCTCGGGATTCGAGTTTGGGATCATGATCGATACCCAATCGCCCTGCTTCACTTTCAGCGCATCCGCCACGCCTTTGCCGATGATAATCTGCTGCTCACCGGCTTTAAAATGGTTCCAGGCATCTCCCTGAACAAACGAAGGCAGCGCGCTAAGTTGCTGTTCCTGCTGTGGATCAACACCTTTCACCTGCAGAGCGCGCAGATTCGTACCGCTTTCTACCAGTCCGGTGAAATTGATATATGGCGCAGCGGCGGCAATACCTGGCACTTTCTGCACCTTATCCAGAGCTTCTTGCCAGTTGGTCCACGGCTGGTTAACCGCTTCGATTTCACCATGCGGCACCACCGCCAGAATGCGGTTATTCAGTTCGCGTTCAAAGCCGTTCATCGCACTTAAGCCGACGATCAAAACAGCTACGCCAAGTGCAATGCCAATGGTAGAAATAACGGAGATCAGCGACACCATGCCGCCGCGTCGCCGTCCGCGACTAAAGCGCAGGCCAATTAATAACGATAAAGGCATCGCCATTACTCTGCCCCCATCAGGCTCAGTTCCGCCGTCAGCCGTCCATCACGCATTTCCAGTTGACGGCTCATACGTTTCGCCAGTTGCAGATCGTGCGTCACGACTAAAAAGGCAGTTCCCTGCAAACGATTGAGTTCCCCAAGCAACTGGAAAATACTGTCTGCGTTACGCGCATCAAGGTTGCCAGTCGGTTCATCCGCCAGCACCAGACGCGGGTTATTCACCAGCGCACGAGCAATCGCCACACGTTGACGTTCGCCGCCGGAAAGCTCTGAAGGACGGTGATTCGCGCGATGCTCCAGCCCCACGGCTTTGAGCATTTCCAGCGCTCGGCTGTTGATTTCAGCGGGCTTTTTCTTGCCAATCAGCAGCGGCATAGCCACGTTTTCCAGCGCAGTAAAGTCCGGTAGCAAGTGGTGAAACTGATAAATAAAGCCCAGTTTCTGGTTACGTAGTTCCGCTTTCGCCGCCGACGACAATTTGCTCATTGGCTGACCATTAAAAATGACATCGCCGGAGGTTGGCGTATCCAACCCGCCCAACAAGTGCAGCAAGGTACTTTTACCAGAACCAGAGCTGCCGACGATCGCCATCATTTCACCTTCGCCCACGCTGAAACTGACATTGTGCAGCACATCGGTTTGCACACTGCCTTCCTGATAGCGTTTGCACAGGTTGTCGCATTGCAACAGGATATTATTCATAACGTAAAGCCTCAGCGGGTTGAGTGGCGGCAGCGCGCCAGGAAGGATAAAGCGTAGACAACAGCGCGATAGCCATCGCCACCAGCGCAATCACAATGACCTGCAATGGTTCGATAGCCACCGGCAGCGCCGCGCCATCAAGCAGGACGCCAATTATCGGCATCAGATTATTCAACTGGCTGGCAAGCAGCGCGCCAAGCGCGGCTCCGAGTATTGCACCGATAATTCCGGCGCTGGCTCCCTGAACCATAAAGACCATCATGATTTGTCGCGGAGTTAGGCCTTGCGTTTGCAGGATCGCCACTTCGCCCTGCTTCTCCATCACCATCAGCCCCAGCGATGTAATAATGTTAAAGGCTGCAACGGCGACAATCAGGCTCAGCAGCAAGCCCATCATATTTTTTTCCATACGTACGGCCTGGAACAGCTCGCCTTTACGGTCACGCCAGTCCTGCCATTTGCTGCCTTCAGGCAATTTTTGCTGGCTTAAAGAGTCGACTTTCAGCGGCTCATCCAGCCATAAACGCCAGCCGGTAATATTGCCCGCCGGATAACGCATCAGACGCGAGGCATCCTCAATATTCGCCAGCATTTCATAGCCGTCGACCTCACTGTTGGCGGCAAAAGTGCCAATCACGTTAAACAGGCGCTGGCTGGGTATACGCCCCATTGGCGTAAACTGGCTGGCGGAAGGGACCATCACACGGATTTGATCACCGCGATTCACACCCAGCTGTGAGGCAAGCTGCTCCCCGAGAATGACATTATATTTCCCCGGTTCAAGGTCGGCTTGTTTCACATTGACCAGATAAGACGTTAAAGGATCTTTTTGCGCAGGATCGATACCCAGCATGACGCCGACTGCCACGCTACGTGCGCTTTGCAGTACCACATCACCAGTGGTTATCGGCGCGACGCGATTTACGCCGCCCAGTTTGACTGCCGTTTCCGGGAGTTGCTGCGGGTTAAGTGAGCCATGCTCAGAAGAGAGAATTGCCTGTGGCATCAGGCCAAGGATGTTGTTTTGCAGCTCGCGCTCAAAGCCATTCATCACTGACAATACTGTGACCAGCGCCATCACTCCGAGGGTGATGCCAATGGTAGAAAGCCAGGAGACGAAACGACCGAAGCGATCCGCTGCACGCCCACGCATGTAACGCAGGCCAATAAATAGAGCGACAGGTTGGTACATGAAATCCGTCTGGTTGCTGTTAGCAAAGACACGAGTATATAAGCGAAAGTGGAATGGGTAAACGTCTGAACTGTAAGTGATCGTCAGGGTTAATCTGAAAAGCAGTCGTAAATCAATTAGCTAGCAAACTGTGTTTTTATCACTTCTCCGGTCTGAACGTTAGCGGAAAAAAGCCAAATATCCGGGTTCCCGCCCCCTCTCTCCCCGGCAGGGGCGATTCAATTTGCCAAACCATGTTGATTACGGATAATGAACGGCATTGCTTATAGGAGATATGCCCCCATATGTTGAGGCATATCCTAACGAGAATCTGACAACCGTTATGCCTGAACAATATCGTTATACGCTGCCCGTCAAAGCGGGTGAGCAACGTCTGCTGGGCGAGTTAACCGGCGCTGCCTGCGCGACGCTGGTAGCGGAAATTGCCGAACGTCACGCTGGACCAGTGGTGCTTATTGCGCCAGACATGCAAAATGCCTTGCGTTTGCAAGACGAAATCAGCCAGTTCACTGACCAGATGGTGATGAATCTGGCAGATTGGGAAACTCTCCCCTACGACAGTTTTTCGCCTCATCAGGACATTATCTCCTCACGCCTTTCGACCCTTTACCAGTTGCCATCGATGCAGCGCGGCGTACTGATTGTTCCGGTGAATACGCTTATGCAGCGTGTCTGTCCGCACAGTTTTCTCCACGGTCATGCGCTGGTAATGAAAAAAGGCCAGCGTTTGTCGCGCGACACTCTGCGCGCACAACTGGACAGCGCCGGATATCGCCATGTTGATCAGGTGATGGAACACGGCGAATACGCTACGCGCGGTGCGCTGCTGGATCTCTTCCCGATGGGCAGCGAACTCCCTTATCGTCTTGATTTCTTTGATGACGAAATTGACAGCCTGCGGGTGTTTGACGTCGACAGCCAGCGTACGCTGGAAGAAGTCGAAGCCATCAATCTGTTGCCCGCCCACGAATTCCCGACCGATAAAGCGGCGATTGAACTGTTCCGCAGTCAGTGGCGCGACACCTTCGAAGTGAAGCGTGATCCTGAGCACATTTATCAGCAAGTCAGTAAAGGCACATTGCCTGCCGGAATCGAGTACTGGCAGCCATTGTTCTTCAGCGAACCGCTGCCGCCACTGTTCAGTTATTTCCCTGCAAACACATTGCTGGTAAATACTGGCGATCTGGAAAACAGCGCCGAGCGTTTCCAGGCCGATACGCTGACGCGTTTTGAAAATCGCGGCGTCGATCCAATGCGGCCGCTATTGCCGCCACAATCGCTCTGGTTGCGGGTAGACGAGCTCTTCTCAGAGCTAAAAAACTGGCCCCGCGTGCAGTTGAAAACCGAACATTTACCGGCGAAAGCAGCAAATGCCAATTTAGGTTTCCAGAAACTGCCAGATCTGGCCGTTCAGGCGCAACAAAAAACGCCGCTGGATGCACTACGTAAATTTCTTGAGTCTTTCGACGGTCCGGTGGTGTTCTCGGTAGAAAGTGAAGGCCGCCGTGAAGCGCTGGGTGAACTGCTCGCCCGAATCAAAATTGCTCCGCAACGCATTATGCGTCTTGATGAAGCCTGCGACCGTGGGCGTTATCTGATGATTGGTGCTGCCGAACATGGTTTTGTCGATACAGTGCGTAATCTGGCGCTGATTTGCGAAAGCGATCTGCTCGGTGAACGCGTTGCCCGTCGCCGCCAGGACTCACGACGCGCCATCAACCCCGACACGCTAATCCGTAACCTCGCGGAACTGCATATTGGTCAGCCGGTGGTCCATCTGGAGCACGGTGTCGGACGCTATGCCGGAATGACCACGCTGGAAGCAGGCGGCATTACTGGCGAGTATCTGATGCTCACCTACGCTAACGACGCCAAATTGTATGTTCCCGTGTCATCGCTACACCTGATTAGCCGTTACGCAGGTGGCGCGGAAGAAAATGCCCCGCTGCATAAACTTGGCGGCGATGCGTGGTCACGCGCGCGGCAGAAAGCGGCGGAAAAAGTGCGTGATGTGGCGGCGGAATTGCTGGATATCTACGCGCAACGCGCCGCCAAAGAGGGCTTCGCGTTTAAACACGATCGTGAGCAGTATCAATTGTTCTGCGACAGCTTCCCGTTTGAAACCACGCCGGATCAGGCGCAAGCCATTAATGCAGTGCTTAGTGACATGTGTCAGCCGCTGGCAATGGATCGTCTGGTGTGCGGCGATGTTGGCTTTGGTAAAACGGAAGTCGCGATGCGCGCCGCTTTCCTGGCGGTGGAAAACCACAAGCAGGTGGCGGTGCTGGTGCCTACCACCCTTCTCGCGCAACAGCATTACGATAACTTCCGCGACCGTTTCGCCAACTGGCCGGTACGTATCGAAATGATCTCCCGTTTCCGCAGCGCCAAAGAACAGACGCAAATCCTTACGGAAGTGGCGGAAGGGAAAATCGATATTCTGATCGGTACGCACAAACTGCTGCAAAGCGACGTCAAGTTTAAAGATTTGGGGCTGTTGATTGTCGATGAAGAACACCGCTTCGGGGTGCGTCATAAAGAGCGTATTAAAGCGATGCGCGCGAACGTTGACATCCTGACGCTTACCGCGACGCCAATTCCACGTACGTTGAATATGGCGATGAGTGGAATGCGCGATCTGTCGATTATCGCAACCCCCCCCGCCCGTCGTCTGGCGGTCAAAACGTTTGTCCGCGAATACGACAGTCTGGTGGTCAGAGAAGCTATCCTGCGTGAAATTCTACGCGGGGGGCAGGTTTACTATCTCTACAATGATGTGGAAAACATCCAGAAAGCCGCAGAACGGCTGGCGGAGCTGGTGCCGGAAGCGCGGATCGCCATCGGTCACGGACAGATGCGCGAACGCGAACTGGAACGGGTGATGAATGATTTCCACCATCAGCGTTTCAACGTGCTGGTTTGTACTACGATTATCGAAACCGGGATCGACATCCCAACCGCTAACACCATTATTATTGAACGCGCGGATCACTTCGGTCTGGCACAATTACACCAGTTGCGCGGTCGTGTCGGACGTTCGCATCATCAGGCATATGCATGGCTGCTGACGCCGCATCCAAAAGCGATGACTACCGATGCGCAAAAACGCCTCGAAGCAATTGCCTCGCTGGAAGATCTTGGTGCAGGTTTTGCGCTGGCAACGCACGACCTGGAGATCCGCGGTGCGGGCGAACTGCTTGGCGAAGAACAAAGCGGTTCGATGGAAACCATCGGCTTCTCGCTGTATATGGAGTTGCTGGAAAATGCCGTCGATGCGCTGAAAGCCGGACGCGAGCCGTCGCTGGAAGATCTCACCAGTCAGCAAACGGAAGTCGAACTGCGAATGCCGTCGCTGTTGCCGGATGACTTCATCCCTGACGTGAATACGCGTCTGTCGTTCTATAAGCGCATCGCCAGTGCCAAAACGGAAAACGAGCTGGAAGAGATCAAAGTCGAACTTATCGATCGTTTCGGTCTGCTGCCGGATCCGGCGCGTACCCTGCTGGATATTGCCCGTCTGCGCCAGCAAGCGCAGAAACTGGGGATCAGGAAGCTGGAAGGTAATGAGAAAGGCGGCGTGATCGAATTTGCCGAGAAGAATCACGTGAATCCAGCCTGGTTAATTGGTCTGTTGCAAAAACAACCGCAGCATTATCGACTTGATGGCCCGACGCGCCTGAAGTTTATTCAGGATTTGAGCGAGCGGAAAACGCGTATCGAATGGGTACGTCAGTTTATGCGAGAGCTGGAAGAGAACGCGATCGCTTAATGGCTAATCGGGGGGCATTTCGCCAAATTACCTGATGCGCTGCACTTATCAGGCCTACACAGGATGCACCGTGTGTTGCATTTGTAGGTCGGATAAGGCGTTCATGCCACATCCGGCATGAAATGGCATCTCTGCCCCCCCCAACATTTACAAATTCTTTGCACTTCCCTGCACTATCCGACACAGCCTACATTCATAATCCATACTTATCTTTTATTCCAATAACCTGCTATTTTTTATGGATTTTGGTGATGATCAAGATGCGTTTTTCTCGCTGGTTGACGTTTTTTACGCTCGCCGCTGCCATAACGCTGGCGCTACCGGCAAAAGCCAATACCTGGCCGCTGCCGCCAGCGGGCAGTCGTCTGGTTGGCGAAAACAAATTTCATGTGGTGGAAAATGATGGCGGTTCGCTGGAAGCCATCGCAAAAAAATATAACGTCGGTTTTCTGGCGCTGTTGCAGGCTAATCCCGGCGTTGATCCGTATGTGCCTCGTGCGGGTAGCGTATTAACCATTCCATTGCAAACTTTACTGCCTGATGCGCCACGCGAAGGTATTGTTATCAACATTGCGGAATTGCGTCTCTATTACTACCCTCCGGGTAAAAACGCAGTAACTGTATATCCGATTGGCATTGGTCAGTTGGGTGGCGATACGCTTACGCCAACGATGGTAACCACTGTTTCAGACAAGCGCGCTAACCCGACCTGGACGCCTACCGCAAACATCCGCGCCCGTTATAAAGCCCAGGGCATCGAACTTCCAGCAGTGGTTCCGGCGGGGCCAGATAACCCGATGGGCCATCATGCGATTCGTCTGGCGGCCTATGGCGGCGTCTATTTACTGCACGGTACAAACGCCGATTTCGGTATTGGTATGCGAGTAAGTTCTGGCTGTATCCGCCTGCGCGATGATGATATCAAAACACTTTTTAACCAGGTTACCCCTGGCACCAAAGTGAATATTATCAATACGCCAATAAAAGTATCGGCGGAACCAAACGGCGCACGCCTGGTAGAAGTGCATCAGCCTTTATCAGAGAAGATTGATGACGATCCACAATTGCTGCCGATTACGCTCAACAACGCAATGCAGGCATTTAAAGATGCGGCGCAAACTGACGCGGAAGTGATGCAGCATGCGATGGATGTACGCTCCGGGATGCCGGTGGACGTGCGTCGTCATCATCAAGTGAACCAACAAGCGCTGTAAATCCCGAATAAAAAATCCCCGCGACACGGCATGTCGCGGGGAAAAAAATCAGCAGTAGCAGGCATTAATGAGGGTTAATGCTTATTTATAAATTACTGCTGTTCCATGGAGGGTATTCGGACCGGTTACAGAAGTAATACGGAAAGATTTTGCGCCCATCTCATCCGCTTTTTGCGCTAACTGCTCTTCCAGCGATCCCAGATTAGTCCCAGCGTTAGCACTAATCGTCCCCACTTTCTGTTGACCTTCTGGTGTCGCCTGAACTTCGACGGCCGCAAAGCTGGCGAATGATATAGCGCTTAAAATAGCAGCAGTGATGAGGGTTTTTACGTTTTTCATAATAGTGGCCTTATGCAGGTGAATGGCGTCGCAAGAAATTACTTAACGATCGATAACTAAATGATAGATGTGATCTGGATCACATACAAGAAGTTTTTTATAACAATCATTAATTAATTTAAAAGGCTATAAATTTCAGACAAATAGCAAATGATTATTTTTCTGATCACCAGACTGGTGAACGGAGGTGATTATTTTTATAATAACTTTTCATTCACAGTCACCAGGTACAACGGCATCATGGCAATTGACTCAACACCTTGTGTAAAAAAAAGTCGTGGCCGCCCAAAAGTGTTCGACAGGGACGCCGCACTTGATAAGGCCATGAAATTGTTCTGGCAACACGGTTATGAAGCGACTTCTCTTGCGGACCTCGTCGAAGCGACCGGAGCCAAAGCGCCGACGCTATACGCGGAATTTACCAACAAAGAGGGGTTATTCCGCGCCGTTCTCGACCGCTATATCGAGCGTTTTGCCGCTAAGCATAAAGCACAGCTGTTTTGTGAAGAGAAAAGCGTGGAGTCTGCGCTGGCTGACTATTTTGCTGCCATCGCCAGCTGCTTTACCAGTAAAGACACCCCGGCTGGCTGCTTTATGATCAACAATTGCACCACGCTCTCTCCAGATTCAGGTGATATCGCCCATACACTAAAATCACGTCATGCCATGCAAGAACGCACCCTGCAGCAGTTTTTACATCAACGGCAGACTCGTGGTGAAATCCCCTCTCACTGTGACGTGGCGCATCTCGCCGAATTTCTTAATTGCATTATTCAAGGAATGTCGATTAGCGCCCGTGAAGGCGCATCGCTGGAAAAACTAATGCAGATTGCTCAGACAACGTTGCGCTTATGGCCGGAGTTGGTGAAGTAGCGTAAAAAAAGCCCCTCAACCTGAGCGAATGAGGGGCTAAATTGCAAAACGCAGCTTTTTTATACTTTATTATTCAGAATTAATTGCCCATTGCCATCCAACGGGATCTGCGTGCCTGGATCATGATCCATGCGGATTTTGCCTTGCTGATCGCCAATCTTGTAGGTTACGTCATAACCGAGCATTTTTTCTGATTTGTCATACACGGTTTTACAACGTTGTTGGGTGGTCGTGTAAGTATCGCCTTCCTGCAGAGATCCCTGAATCTGGTTACCGGCATAACCGCCGCCGAGCGCCCCTACCACCGTAGCAACGTCTTTACCGCGACCACCGCCAAACTGATGCCCTATCACCCCGCCAGCTACCGCTCCAAGAACAGAACCGGTAATACGGTTTTCATCCTGTACCGGACGGCGATGGGTCACCGTGACATTACGACATTCCTGGCGCGGCGTTTTAATGGTTTCCTTGATTGGGGTTGCAGAAACAACCTGAGCATATTGCGGACCGCGTTCAAACACATTCAGACTGGCTACCGCGGCTACGCCAAGCGCAGCCGCCACACCAATGCCAATACCCGCCAACATAGATTTATTCACGGGAACACCTCCTTCTTTGCAGTTATGCCAATCATGCAAGCGAAGAGGTGAAACGACCATCAGACAGAAGATGAAAAGCGGGGGAATAACAGGAAAAACCGAGGGATTCAGAGGAGTCTGAAAGGATGCCTGATGCGACACTTACCACGTCTTATCAGGCCTACAGTTAGCACTGTTCCTCAAGGGCGGATAAGGCATTTAAGCCGCATCCGCCAGTGTGCGCCGATTAATGCAGTTTCAGACGCGGACGAATAACGCGGTTAATACTCCCCACCAGCATCATTAATCCGGTTTTAAAGTAACCATGCAGCGCAATCTGATGCATTCGGTACAGCGAGATGTACACAAAGCGCGCAATACGCCCTTCAATCATCATTGAACCACGCGTCAGGTTACCCATCAGACTACCGACGGTTGAGAAGTTAGACAGTGATACCAGCGATCCATGATCTTTATACTGATAATTTTTCAGCGGCTTACCGCTCATCTGCGCCAGAATATTGTTCATTGCGCAGGTAGCCATCTGGTGCGCAGCCTGAGCGCGCGGCGGGACAAAGCCCCCTTCCGGGCGCGGACATGACGCGCAGTCGCCAATGGCATAAATGTCAGGATCGCGCGTAGTCTGTAGCGTTGGTTCCACCACCAGTTGGTTAATACGGTTGGTTTCCAGGCCGCCAATATCTTTCAGGAAATCCGGCGCTTTGATCCCGGCCGCCCACACCATCAGATCAGCCTCAATATATTCGCCGTCTTTAGTGTGCAGGCCGCCTTCATCAGCACTGGTAACCATAGTTTGCGTCAGTACGCGAACGCCCAACTTCGTCAACTCACTGTGAGCCGCAGCAGAGATACGCGGCGGCAGCGCTGGTAAAATGCGTTCGCCCGCTTCCACCAGCGTCACATTCAGGGCTTCGTTGGTCAGCCCTTTATAGCCATAACTGTGCAGTTGTTTCACAGCATTGTGCAACTCAGCAGAAAGTTCCACTCCCGTTGCGCCGCCACCGACAATAGCAATATTTACCTTGCCATTCGCGCCCAGGTTAGCTGAGTACTTGAGGAACAGATTCAGCATCTCCTGATGGAAACGGCGCGCCTGATGCGGGTTATCAAGGAAAATACAGTTCTCTTTTACACCCGGCGTATTGAAATCGTTAGAGGTGCTGCCCAGCGCCATTACCAGCGTGTCGTACGCGATCTTGCGTTCCGGCACCAGTAGCTCGCCTTTTTCGTCGCGCAGCTCAGCAATAGTGATTGTTTTCGCTTCACGATCGATATCAACCACAGAACCTAGCTGGAACTCGAAACCATGATTACGCGCGTGTGCCAGATAGCTCAGCGCATCAACGCCTTCATCGAGCGAGCCAGTCGCTACTTCATGCAGCAACGGTTTCCACAGGTGGCTGTGGTTACGATCGACCAGCGTGATTTTGGCTTTTTTCTTGCGCCCCAACTTATGTCCAAGCTGTGTCGCCATTTCCAGCCCACCAGCACCGCCGCCGACAATCACAATTTTTTTCAATGGCGTAGTCAACGTGACCCCCCTTAAATTTATTAACCAATTGTTAAGTAATGGTTATTGATATAGCTCTTAATTAACAACAGGTTACAGCCATGAAAATGTTTTTCGTTGTTGAGAATAACATGAATGGTGCATTGGTCATACCAAAATTGATGTGAATCAAGTTTTGTTGCTGAAAAGATAGGCTATTTTACCGGGTGAGATCAAAAAACAGAGTTCATTGTTTGTTATTTGAGCGAATTTTTGAGAGTGATATAGCGTGAGTAGGGTATGGAGGGCGTTTGGTAGGCCTGACAAGATGCGTAGCATCGCATCAGGCATTGATGCTTGACTGTCGGATGCGGCGTGAACGCCTTTTCCGACTTACAGAATCTGGAGCGCATCAGGTACCGGCAAGGTTACCTGATGCGACGAGGGCATTTATCCGAGGGTTTTGAACGCTTTAATGCGTTGCAGATGCGGGGAGATATTTTTGAATTTGTGGGTCTGCTCTTCGTCCCAGACAATCTCGTAATAATGATGCAATTCTTCCGATGTTCGCTGACTGTTAAGGGCTTCATCGTTACGCGATAAAATCACCAGACAACGATCGCGATTTTTCTCGCGGAAGTTAGTCACACACTTAGTGGCGATATCAGCGTACTCTTCCGGGCGATCAATCTTCCCTTCCATATTCTCGTACGGGAATAAATTAGGATTGAAGATCACCTGGCGGATATCACAGAGAAAACCAATTCGCTCGGCCCAGTAACCGCCCAGCCCAACGCCACAAATCAGCGGACGCTCGTCAACATTGAGTTGCAGCATTTTGTCCACTTCTTTGAGTAAATGCTGCATATCGTGTTTCGGATGTCGCGTACTGTAGCTTATCAGCCGTACATCCGGGTCAATAAACTGTAGTTGCAAAACTTTCTCGTGGTTACCCGGACTGTTAGAGTCAAAACCGTGTAAATAGATAATCATCGCTTCCTCACATAAGTCAGGGTTAGTGACCTGCTTTCTCTTCCTGCCAGCGTTCATGTAACTGATTCAGACGGGCGCTGACCTCTTTCCAGCGAGCCGAGTCCATCAGTTCCTGTCGCGAAAATGAACCTTTATGATACAAACTTGTAACACGTTCTGCTTTGATCGGTGACAGATTATCTAACACGCTGACGGCCCCTTTACGATTATTGCAGACCAGGATCATATCGCAACCCGCATCCAGAGAAGCCTGACCTCGTTCAGCGTAACTGCCCATAATCGCCGCGCCTTCCATCGACAAATCGTCAGAGAAAATGACGCCGTCAAAACCCAACTCCTGGCGTAAAACGGTCTTCAGCCAGTAGGGAGAACCGCTCGCCGGACGCGGGTCAACATCGCTGTAGATCACATGCGCAGGCATAATGGCATCGAGTTTATTTTCGCGGATTAAGCGACTGAAGACCGACATATCTTTAGCGCGAATTTCCGCTTGTGGGCGAGGGTCGCACGGCGTTTCTTTATGTGAGTCTGCCGTCACTGCGCCATGACCCGGGAAGTGCTTGCCGGTGGTCTTCATTCCGGCTTCATGCATACCATCAATAAACCGGCTGGCGATTGCCAGCGCTTTTTCGGGATCGGCATGATAAGAACGCTCGCCAATCGCCGCGCTGATATGCCCTACGTCCAGCACGGGCGCAAAACTGATATCAATATCCATGGCAATCATCTCGCTGGCCATGAGCCAACCTGCTTCTTGCGCCAGTTTTCCGCCCTCTTCCATCCCCAACAGCGCGGCAAAAGATTGCGCCGCAGGTAAACGGGTAAAACCTTCACGAAAGCGTTGCACGCGACCACCTTCCTGATCCACCGCCACCACCAGATGATTGCGGGAAGCTGCGCGGATCTGGCGCACCAGCTCACGTAACTGCGCCGGATCGTGATAGTTACGCGTAAAGAGAATCAGCCCTCCTACCAGCGGATGCGCCAGAATTTCACGCTCTTCCGCGTCCAGTTCGTAACCTTCGACATCCAACATTACTGGACCCACACTGTTCTCCTTATTGTTTTATTGATAGCTGCCGCCAGGTGTCATCGGCCAGCCTGATAAATTGTTGATCGCCGGTTTGTCGCCAGCGGTACTCAAACCATCCTGCTTTCAGCATCAGCAGCCAGGGAAACCAACGCCTGATCTGATGCCATAATCGCGTCGGGTCAATCTTCGCCTGCGCGGCATAGTCATTAACCAACCGTCGGTGCTGGTCAGTATTTTCCACCCACACTGCCGCCAGTTCCAGTGCAATATCCCCATCGCCGGAATACTCCCAGTCGATAAGTTTCAGCCCAGACACGCTATGGACCAAATTTCCAGCATGGACATCCATATGCAACGGGCTTAAGCGTAATGGCTGTGGTTCACGTATTTTGCGCAGACGTTTTAACTGCCGTAACCAGCCCGGAGTCCGCCGTGCCGGATCGCTTTGTTGCCAGTATTGTTCCAGCAACGGTAGCAGCGCTATTCGCCAGCCAAAACGTGGTTGCTGATGCAGATAATACAGCAAGCGTGCCAGTTCGTCGGTATCCGGCAATTGCGTTTTTACTTCGCCAGGCAAATAGTCAACGACCATCCAGCCGCGAAGATATAAACGCGGCTTTGGCGCAAGGCTGGCGGGTAATTGCGATAACGCCCGATACTGGCGCAAAAACGCGAACTGCGGCGCATCAGGATCATGCGGCTGGCGCACAACAAAACGTTGATCCTGATGCTCTATGAGAAAACTCCCGCCGCTAAGTCCACGATTAAACGTCGCGACGTGGTGATACTGCGGGAAATAACGCGACAGTAATTTGTCGCGCGTAATGGGATTATTGTTGCTGAACGGCACCTTTACCTGACCAGATAATTTCGCCAGTCTGGACCAGCATCAGTTGCATTTGCAGGGTTGGCGTATTCACATTACCAGAGGCGCTGGAGTACAGCACATAATGAGCGCCCACGTTGCGGGCAATACCGATGGCTTTACTGCGAGTGCCTAAGCTGTCCTGCGGCGACAAACCTAACTGCTGCTTGGCCATTGAAAGCTGCTGGGCAGAAACGAGGGTAAACTTGCCGTTATTAGCCAGCGCATTACGTAGCGTTTCTGTCGCTTCCCCTGCATTCAGCGAACCGTTGGTACGGTTATTGACGCTATCCACCAACAGAACGCTACCCGCCGTCACGCCATCAGCCGCGAGCATCTTACTGACCATCGGCTGCATCGCGCCATTCCAGTCATAATGGCGAACATGCGGCGCAGGCGGTGCGGTTTGATCTTCATGCTCAATCGGCCCCGGCTGCTGCGGGATCGTCGATACTGTTGGTACGGTCGGTACCGGCTGTTGCGGCTCGGTCGGTTGCTCTGGAGCAGGTTTCACCTCTTCTACTGGCGCAGGCTCACGTTGCGCCACACACCCGGCGAGAAACATCGCCAGCGCGGTGATTAAGGCGTAGCGACTCATTTTTATCATCAAGATTCACCCCTTACAAATAAAGATAAAGTCTGACTTTATGCGCCCCCAGAAAATTGGCGCTGCCGTACAAGGTCACCGCTGAACGTGCAGGAATAGTGACACTGCGTGGCGTTTCCAGAGGATGCATCTCCAACCCTCTGGCGTCATACCAATAAAAACGATAATGAACGGTAACGGGTTCTTGCCTTTCGTTATAAAGCGTCGAGGATGCTGAAGGCTGAATATCAGACGTCGAAAGAACGGGCTTTTCTGCGCTAATGCCTGCAGCCAACAGAGATGACTCCATCACCAGCGATTGCTCATCATTCACCGGAATTTCCGGGTGTGAGCGACACCCCACCAACAATAACAACATCAGTGACGCCAGCCTAAAGCATCCTTTTCTCATCGTTACAAACCTTTATGCGCCAGCATTGGGCCCAGCGGACGGCCTCCCAGCAGGTGCATATGGATGTGATACACCTCTTGTCCACCATGACGATTGGTATTCATGATCAAACGATAGCCATCTTCGGCAATACCTTCTTGCCTGGCGATTTTTGCCGCGACGGTAATCATGCGCCCCAGCGCCTGCTCGTGTTCGGCAGACACATCATTGACGGTCGGAATGAGGGTATTTGGGATAATCAGTATATGCGTTGGCGCTTGCGGCGAAATATCGCGAAACGCCGTTACCAGCTCATCCTGGTAGACGATATCGGAGGGGATCTCACGACGAATAATTTTGCTAAAAATAGTTTCTTCTGCCACGACATTTTCCTTTTTCAAATAGCCATGCGTTGCGCCATGCTACGCCGCACCACACTGCGAGTATAGAGTATGGTCGAGTTAAACCTGCTCTTTCAACCTTAACCCACGATTTATTAAGCAAAAAATCGTTTTGCTGCCGCATACATCGCCATTTTCCCATTTCTACATGCGAATGAGCAGACAAGGTGGCTCCTTTCATGTCGAGCAGGATAACGTTGATCAACACACCTGTAAAAAAGGCAGCCATTTGGCTGCCTTAGTCTCCCCAATTTCTTACGGATTAGTGGTTACGGATGTATTCATCCATTTCGGTTTTCAGGTTATCGGATTTAGTACCGAAAATTGCCTGAACACCAGAACCAGCAACCACTACGCCCGCTGCGCCCAGTTTCTTCAGGCCAGCCTGATCCACTTTGGACACATCAGCGACGCTGACGCGCAGACGAGTAATACATGCGTCGAGGTTAGTGATGTTTTCTTTACCACCAAATGCAGCAACCAGTGCCGGCGCCATTTCGCTGGTACCTGCGGCTTTTGCATCTTCGGTCGCATCTTCACGCCCCGGCGTTTTCAGATCCAGTGCTTTAATCAGCACGCGGAAGATGGTGTAGTAAACAATCGCATAACCGATACCGACAATCGGGAACAGCCACAGCTTGCTGCTGTTGCCAGAAAGAACGATAAAGTCGATCAGACCGTGCGAGAACGAGGTGCCATCACGCATCCCCAGCAAAATACAGATCGGGAATGCCAGACCAGCCAGAATCGCGTGGATGATGTACAGGATCGGCGCAACGAACATGAAGGAGAACTCGATCGGCTCGGTGATACCGGTCAGGAACGAGGTCAACGCTGCGGAGATCATGATACCGCCCACTTTAGCGCGGTTTTCTGGTTTAGCAGAGTGCCAGATAGCAATCGCGGCAGCCGGCAGACCGTACATTTTGAACAGGAAGCCGCCAGACAGTTTACCCGCCGTCGGGTCGCCTGCCATATAACGCGGAATGTCGCCATGGAATACCTGACCAGCCGCGTTGGTGTACTCACCAATCTGCATCTGGAAAGGTACGTTCCAGATATGATGCAGACCAAACGGCACCAGACAACGTTCGATGAAACCGTAGATACCAAACGCAACTACCGGGTTCTGATAAGCAGCCCACTGGGAGAACGTCTGGATTGCGGAACCAATCGGCGGCCAAATGAAGGACAGCACAACGCCGGTAAAGATGGCAGCCAGACCTGAAATGATCGGCACAAAGCGTTTACCGGCAAAGAAGCCAAGATACTCAGGCAGCTTAATACGGTAGAAACGGTTAAACATGTACGCTGCAATCGCACCGGAGATAATCCCCCCGAGTACGCCCGTATCCGCCAGATGCTTAGCGGCGATTTCTTCAGCAGGTAAATGTAGTACCAGCGGTGCGACCACGGCCATGGTTTTCACCATGATGCCATAAGCGACAACCGCGGCCAGCGCAGAAACGCCATCGTTATTGGTGAAGCCAAGGGCGACACCGATAGCAAAAATCAGTGGCATGTTTGCAAAGACGGAACCGCCTGCTTCTGCCATGACATGCGACACAACGGCGGGCAGCCAGCTGAAATTCGCGGAACCGACGCCCAGCAGAATACCTGCGATAGGCAGTACGGATACTGGCAGCATCAGCGATTTACCGACCTTTTGCAGGTTAGCAAATGCATTCTTAAACATAATTGAGAGTGCTCCTGAGTATGGGTGCTTTTTTTACGTTCTCACGCGTAGCAAGGGGGGAGAGCCTCGCCATGTACAGGGCATCTAAGCGCCCTTTATTTATTACACAGAGTAAAATAATTCAGTATCGATTTGTTTGACGGCTATCACGTTTCAACTTCAGATCTTTAGCGAAGTTGCACATATTGACAAAATAGATGTCACAATATTTCAAACATGGTTATTCACCGCCCAGTTTGCGGCGGTGAACTTTACTCGTTTTATCTATTAATTACGAGCTTTAAAAAAACTCATTCAACGGATGGATTGAAGGCGGGAAGCATCGATGTGAAACAGACGGGCGAAGTTATCGGTGGTTACCTGCGCCAGTTCTTCAACGGCAACACCTTTCAACACAGCCATGTATTCTGCAACGTCACGAACCATCGCAGGTTGATTCTCTTTTCCTCGATGCGGCACTGGCGCCAGATAAGGCGAATCCGTTTCGACCAGCAACCGATCCAGAGGTACATAACGCGCGGCATCACGCAATTGTTCAGCATTACGGAAGGTCACAATGCCAGAGAAAGAGATATAAAATCCAAGATCCAGTAATTTGCCCGCCGTTTCTTTGTCCTCTGTAAAACAGTGTAGTACGCCACCGCAATCCGTCACTTTTTCTTCGCGCAGAATTGCCAACGTGTCGGCACGAGCGTCACGGGTATGAACGATAACCGGTTTGTTCAGTTCACGACCAATCTGAATATGATGGATGAAGGACTCTTGCTGACGAACCTTAGTTTCCGGCGTGTAATAATAATCCAGCCCGGTTTCTCCCAGTGCAACAACCCCCTCTTCCGCCGCCAGACGGCGTAAATCTTCTACATCGTAGGGATCATTCTGGTTGAGCGGATGCACACCGCAAGAAAATACGACGTTGTCGCGTTCTCCTACCAGATCCCGCATATGCAGATAACCAGGTAATGTCGTGGCGACCGCCAGACAAAATTTCACATCGCGCGCGGCGGCTTTTGCCAGAACGTCATCTACGTCCTTATGCAAAGATTCATAATCCAGACCATCGAGATGGCAGTGTGAGTCGACTAAAAACATGATGTCTCTCTTAAAGATGAGGAACCGGTAACACAACGCCCGGTTGCAGGTAATGCTCAATACGCAGTAAAAGATCGGTGATAAGAAGTTCGCGGTTTACGCCTGTAACAGAAATTAACTGCTCGCGACTGTGGCAAACATCCCCCAGCATAGCTTGCAGGCGCGAGGGAGAAAGACGATTTGCCAGCGAGATAACGACACCCGGAACATCAACATTGGTAACTTGCGAAGCGCCATGATGGCGTTTTAGAGCATCCATCAACAACGTTGCCAGCCAGTGCAGGCGCGCCGGAGCTTGCTCGTGATTAAGCGCCGCTAACATCGAATACCAGTCGCCAGATTGCACACTGTATGCCAGTGCCTGACAAAGTGTTTCGCGGGCCTGCCAGGTATCTCCCTGAAACAGCGCCAATGCCGCGCCGGGCGAACCGGCGCTTAAGCGCAGTGCGGCAAGCAACGCCTCTTGTGACATTGTCACTTCACGTGAAAGCCAGGTCACAGCGTACTGTTCTGGCGGCGGCGCGAGGTAATGTAACCGACAACGGCTACGTAATGTCGCCAATAAACGTTCAGGCTCTCGGGTAGCGAGGAAAAACCAGGTTTCTGCTGGCGGCTCTTCCAGTGTCTTCAGCAATGCGTTAGCTGCGGCGTCGGTCAGCAAAGCAGCATCGGTTACCCAGACAACTTTTGCACCGCCTAAACGTGCGTGCTCATTTAGCTTTTCGGTGACTTCCCGTACTGCATCAATGCCCAGCGCGTTCTTCCCTTTTTCGGGAATCAGGGTGTAATAATCGGGATGCGTGCCAGCCTGCATCAACTGACATCCACGGCAGTGACCGCAACTTTTGTGACCCTGCGGTTGTTGGCAGAGTAAAAAACGGCTCAGAGCGTAGATTAAGGCATCATCGCCCATACCTGGTAACGCCTGAATAAGTAGCGCATGGTGACCTCTTCCTGCCTGATAGCTGGCTATCAGTTTTTCGAAATCAGGTCGTAACCATGGATACCATCTCATGCGCCCTGCTCCTTAACCCAATTGGTCACGGTGGTACGAATTGCGTCCATGACGGCATCCAGCGGCTGGGTAGCGTCAATGGTGTGAATGCTTCTATCTTGTGCGGCCAGTTCCTGATAGCGGGCGCGAGTGCGATTAAAGAAATCGAATGACTCTTGCTCAATACGATCCAACTCTCCACGTGCGCGAGCGCGTTTTAAGCCAACTTCCGGGGTAACATCGAGATAGAGCGTTAAGTCAGGACGAAAATCGCCCAAAACAGCATCACGTAGCGTTGCCAGCATATGTTGATCAATACCACGTCCCCCCCCCTGATACGCCTGAGTAGAGAGATCGTGACGATCGCCAATCACCCAGGTGCCGTTAGCCAGCGCCGGTTTGATAACCGTTTCTACCAATTGAACACGCGCGGCATAAAACATCAGCACTTCGGCTTTATCAGTAATAACTTCGTCGCCTACTGATTTGATATCCAGCACCAGGCTTCTTAACTTCTCGGCAAGTTGCGTACCGCCAGGTTCACGAGTGAAAACCATATCGTGGATACCCAGTTGCTCAAGCGTCTCGACCACCACGTTACGTGCCGTGGTTTTGCCTGCACCTTCCAGTCCTTCAATGACGATATACTTACTGCGCATTTTTTTCCTTAAGCACTTTCAGATAATCCTGCACAGACTTGTTATGGCTGGCAAGATTGGTATTAAACGTGTGTCCGCCTTTACCATCGGCCACAAAATAGAGATACGGTGTTTTTGCCGGATGTGCGGCAGCCTTCAGCGAATCTTCTCCCGGCGTGGCAATCGCCCCCGGCGGCAGGCCGGTAATGGTATAGGTGTTATATGCTGTCGGCGTCTCAAGATCAGCACGAGAAAGCTTGCCATTATAACGCTCCCCCATCCCGTAAATCACCGTAGGGTCAGTCTGTAGGCGCATGCCAATACGTAATCGGTTAATAAATACCGAGGCAACCTGAGCGCGCTCGCTGGCAACGGCAGTCTCTTTTTCGATAATCGATGCCATGGTTACCAGTTGATTTTTATCTTTGTACGGCAGTCCGTCCACACGCCCTTCCCAGACACTATCAACCGCTTTCACCATTTTCTTATGCGCTCGCTTAAGCAACGCAACATCAGTGGTATTAGCGGTATACATCCAGGTGTCTGGCCAGAACCAACCTTCAATCCACTGCGGGTTTTCAAGTTCCAGTGCCTGCGCCACGGTAGCGTACTTATCGTCGCTCAGCGTGTGTTTGATATACGGAGCTTCACGTAATTGCTTGAGGTAATCACTCAGGCGCATCCCTTCCACCAGCCGAAGAGGGAACTGAGCTTCTTTACCACTTTCCAACAGTTGCAGCATTTCGCGCACGGTCATCTGCGGTGTAAAGCGGTAAGTCCCGGCTTTAAAGTGAGAAAGATCCGGCTCCACACGCAATAGCCACTGAAAGACACGGGGTCGATTGATGATTTTGTCGGCGTAAAGCTGTTCACCAAGTGCCAGTCGCCCGGTCCCTGGTTTCAGAGTGAAAATTGTCTCTTCTTTAATGAGTAATTTGCTATCGCCAAAATGGCGAACCTTCCAGACGCCCGCACCGGAGGCAATACCCAGTACCACCAACAATAACAAAACAATCGATAACACTTTTTTCATGACTAATTCGGGTGCTCACAAAGTGGGGCTAAATATTCATATAGCGTTGTTGACGAAAAGGAGATATCGCCACAGGCACGTACGGGAATAACCGGCATCAACGCATTACAAACAATCATCTCATCCGCCTGCATCGCTTCTTCCAGTACGGCTTGTACTTCGACAACCTGATAAGAAGATTGTGCCAGTAAACGGATACAGAATTGTCGCATAATGCCGTTAACTCCAGCCTGATCCAGACGCGGCGTGTAGACCACATCGCCTTTGCGCCAGAACAAATTAGCCGCACAGCATTCCGTAACCCACCCTTCGCTGTCAAGAACCAGCGCCTCATCGGCGTTTGTCTGCTCAAGATGAGAGCGAATCAACACCTGTTCCAGACGGTTAAGGTGTTTAATCCCCGCAAGGTGAGGATTACGTCCCAGGCGAATCGGGCTTAACGCCAACGTTGCTCCCTCATTACGTAAGCGGTCGTAATGCGCAGGATAAGCCGCAACCGAGAGAATGCGCGTTGCCGGTCCGCTATTTAACGTACTGTACCCTCTTCCACCACAACCGCGGCTAATTATCACCTTCAGCACGCCGTTTTGCTGCTTTGCTGCCAGGTATTTCATTTCTTGTTCAAGCTGCAACCAGAAATCACAGGCGATCATTAAGCGTTGGCAGGCTTCCTGTAGCCGCTGCGTGTGCGCGGATAACAAGCTAACTTTACCGTCAATAATTCTGGCTGTCGTGAAACAGCCATCGCCAAACTGCGTTGCTCGATCGCTTGCCGCCAGCGATTCCTGTTTATGACCGTTAATTAAGAACATAGCAGCTCCTTATAAGAGTATTGTTAGTGTCGCAGCATGTTCACCGCAGAACAAGTCTGGGTCAGAGTCAAGAAAAAAGGCCCGCAAGCGGACCTTTTATAGAGGTGTAAAACAGCAACTTAGATCTTTTTAAAGATCAAAGAACCGTTAGTGCCACCAAAGCCGAAGGAGTTACACAAGGTATACTCCATTCCGCTAACCTGACGCGCTTCGTGCGGCACGAAATCCAGGTCGCAACCTTCATCCGGGTTATCCAGGTTGATGGTCGGCGGAACAGCCTGATCGCGCAACGCCAGGATGGAGTAGATAGACTCTACTGCACCAGCAGCACCTAACAGGTGACCGGTCATGGATTTCGTGGAGCTTACCAGCACGCGGCTTGCAGCTTCACCGAAGATAGTTTTCACGGCCTGCGCTTCCGCCTTATCGCCTGCCGGCGTCGACGTACCGTGCGCGTTAACGTAGCCAATCTGACCCGGCTCAATACCTGCGTCACGCAGAGCATTCGCCATTGCCAGTGCCGCGCCTGCGCCGTTTTCCGGCGGCGACGTCATATGGTAAGCATCGCTGCTCATACCAAAACCGACAACTTCAGCGTAAATTTTCGCACCGCGTTTTTTCGCGTGTTCGTACTCTTCGAGTACCAGCATACCGGCACCGTCACCCAGTACAAAGCCATCACGATCTTTATCCCACGGGCGGCTGGCCGCTTGCGGGTTATCATTGCGGGTAGATAATGCACGTGCTGCGCCGAAACCACCAACGCCAAGCGGCGTACTGGCTTTCTCTGCGCCGCCTGCAACCATCACGTCAGCATCGCCATACGCGATAATACGCGCAGCATGACCAATGTTGTGCACGCCAGAAGTACAGGCGGTCGCGATAGAGATGCTTGGGCCACGCAGGCCATACATGATAGTCAGGTGACCTGCCACCATGTTCACAATCGTTGACGGAACGAAGAACGGGCTGATCTTACGTGGACCACCATTCATCAAAGATGAGTGGTTTTCTTCGATCAATCCAAGTCCGCCAATCCCGGAGCCAATAGCAGCACCAACACGGGTTGCGTTCTCTTCCGTTATTTCAAGGCCAGAATCCTGCATGGCCTGAACGCCAGCGACAATTCCATATTGAATGAAGGCATCCATCTTGCGCTGTTCTTTGCGCGAGATGATGTCATCACAGTTAAAATCCTTTACTAAGCCAGCAAATTTCGTTGCATAGGCGCTAGTATCGAAATGGTCGATTAGGCTGATGCCACTCTGACCGGCAAGCAGAGCTTTCCAGGTAGACTCTACGGTATTGCCGACAGGAGACAACATGCCCAGTCCGGTCACAACTACACGACGCTTAGACACGTTTGTCCTCCAGGGAGGGAAAAAATGATTCTAGTGGGACAAAAAAGAAAAAACTCAGGCGGTCGAACGACCGCCTGGAGATGTTCACTTACGCCTGGTGGCCGTTGATGTAATCAATGGCAGCCTGAACGGTGGTGATTTTCTCAGCTTCTTCGTCCGGAATCTCAGTATCAAACTCTTCTTCCAGAGCCATTACCAGCTCAACGGTGTCAAGAGAATCCGCGCCCAGGTCTTCAACGAAAGAAGCATTGTTGGTAACTTCTTCCTGCTTAACGCCCAGCTGTTCGCCGATAATTTTCTTAACGCGTTCTTCGATAGTGCTCATACTCTTAAATTTCCTATCAAAACTCGCTTTCGCGATGGTTTTCGTAGTGTATAAAATGTTGAAAAATTTGCAACTAAATCCCGGCAGGTCTTACCACGATTTTACGTTATTTTGAGGCCTTACCCCCCAATAACGCAAATCATTTTGCACTAATAATTACTCATAACCACGCAGACTGCGCGCAACATGAGCATTTTGTGCAAATCACGATCAGACCATGTACATCCCGCCGTTCACATGCAAAGTTTCACCCGTGATGTAAGCTGCTTCGTCGGATGCCAGGAATGCAACCGCGTTGGCGATCTCCTGTGCGCCGCCGAGGCGACCCGCAGGAACCTGCGCCAGGATACCCGCACGCTGGTCATCGCTCAGCGCACGTGTCATGTCCGTTTCAATAAAACCCGGAGCAACAACGTTTACAGTAATACCGCGTGACGCAACTTCACGCGCCAGTGATTTACTGAAGCCGATCAAGCCAGCTTTCGCCGCAGCGTAGTTAGCCTGACCGCCATTTCCCATGGTACCAACCACAGAACCGATAGTGATAATACGACCATGACGCTTTTTCATCATAGCGCGCATTACCGCTTTTGACAGACGGAAAACAGATGAAAGGTTGGTTTCGATGATATCGTTCCACTCATCATCTTTCATTCGCATTAACAGGTTATCACGAGTGATACCGGCATTATTGACCAGGATATCGACTTCACCAAATTCTGCGCGAATTTTTTCCAGAACAGATTCAATAGATGCCGGGTCGGTCACATTCAACATCAGACCTTTGCCGTTAGCACCTAAATAATCACTGATCGCCTGTGCGCCGTTTTCACTGGTCGCAGTACCGATAACTTTCGCGCCACGAGCTGCGAGCGTTTCAGCGATTGCGCGGCCAATCCCGCGGCTTGCACCGGTTACCAGTGCGATTTTTCCTTCAAAATTCATGTTGTTCCTCTTTTAAAGCTCGAGCGCCGCTGCCATCGCTGAAGGTTCGTTCAGCGCCGAGGCGGTCAGGGTGTCGACAATGCGTTTCGTCAGGCCAGTCAGCACTTTGCCCGGGCCAACTTCATAAAGGTGTTCTATACCTTGTGCTGCCATGTATTCAACGGACTTCGTCCACTGAACCGGGTTATACAACTGACGTACTAATGCGTCACGGATGGCATCACCATTGGTTTCGCATTTCACATCAACGTTGTTCACCACTGGAATGGTCGGAGCGTTAAAGGTGATTTTCGCTAATTCTACCGCCAGCTTGTCCGCCGCGGGCTTCATCAGCGCACAGTGAGACGGTACGCTCACCGGCAACGGCAGTACGCGTTTTGCACCTGCTGCTTTACAGGCGGCGCCTGCACGCTCAACAGCTTCTTTATGACCCGCAATAACCACCTGGCCCGGAGAGTTGAAGTTAACCGGAGAAACGACCTGACCTTCTGCCGCCTCTTCACACGCTTTGGCAATAGACGCATCATCCAGACCGATGATTGCCGCCATTGCGCCAGTCCCTTCCGGTACAGCTTCCTGCATGAACTTGCCGCGCATCTCAACCAGACGCACCGCATCAGCAAAATCAATCACCCCAGCGCAAACCAGCGCGGAGTATTCCCCCAGACTATGACCAGCCATCATTGCCGGTGCTTTGCCGCCCTGTTGCTGCCATACGCGGTACAGTGCAACGGATGCAGTCAACAATGCTGGCTGGGTTTGCCAGGTTTTATTCAGTTCTTCGGCTGGCCCCTGCTGGGTCAACGCCCACAGGTCATAGCCCAGCGCGGCAGAAGCTTCAGCAAAGGTTTCTTCGACAATTGGATAGCTCGCCGCCATATCAGCCAGCATTCCAACGGTTTGAGAACCCTGACCAGGGAACACAAATGCAAATTGCGTCATGTTTTAATCCTTATCCTAGAAACGAACCAGCGCGGAGCCCCAGGTGAATCCACCGCCAAAGGCTTCAAGCAGAACCAACTGCCCCGGCTTAATACGCCCGTCGCGTACGGCTTCATCCAGCGCGCACGGTACAGACGCGGCAGATGTATTACCGTGGCGGTCCAGCGTCACGACGACATTATCCATCGACATACCGAGTTTTTTCGCCGTTGCGCTGATAATACGCAGGTTTGCCTGATGCGGAACCAGCCAGTCCAGTTGGGAACGGTCAAGATTATTTGCTTCCAGCGTCTCATCAACGATGTGCGCCAGCTCCGTTACCGCAACTTTGAAGACTTCGTTGCCCGCCATGGTCAGATAAATTGAATTCTCTGGATTTATACGGTCAGCATTAGGTAACGTCAACAATTCACCATAGCTGCCGTCGGCATGAAGATGAGTGGAGATGATTCCTGGCTCTTCAGAGGCAGCCAGCACTGCAGCGCCCGCGCCATCGCCAAAAATGATAATTGTTCCGCGATCTGCTGGATCGCAGGTGCGCGCCAGTACATCGGAACCGACGACCAGAGCATACTTCACCGCGCCAGATTTCACGTATTGATCGGCCACGCTCAGTGCGTAGGTGAAACCCGCGCAGGCTGCGGCAACGTCAAACGCCGGGCAACCTTTAATACCCAGCATGCTTTGAATCTGACATGCCGCGCTCGGAAAGGCGTGCGTGGCAGAAGTCGTCGCCACAACGATCAGTCCAATCTGGTCTTTATCGATGCCCGCCATTTCAATTGCACGCGTCGCCGCTTCGAATCCCATAGTAGAAACGGTTTCATTTGGCGCTGCAATATGGCGTTCACGAATACCGGTGCGCGTGACAATCCACTCGTCAGAGGTATCCACCATTTTTTCCAGATCGGCGTTTGTCCGCACTTGTTCGGGCAGATAGCTGCCAGTACCAATAATCTTCGTATACATGTACGCTCAGTCACTTTTCGGTTATATACCGTCACTTGCAAACTGCGAGTGGCGCTGGCAGCGTCCTGCTACCGCAGAGTTCCGCTTTTGCCACCGTCCAGCAGTTCAAAACCAGCTGGGTATACAGATTTCAGGCGAGCGGCAATTCGCTGAGGAACTTGTCGCTGCACCGCCTGCACTGCCTGTTCAATCGCGACCGCAAAAGCTCGCTGATTGGCCGCACCATGGCTTTTTATCACCGTGCCGCGCAATCCTAACAGACAGGCGCCGTTATACTGGTCGGGGTTGAGGTGACTGAATCGCCTCGTCAGGCTCTTTTGTAGCCAACGCTTTAATAACAGTAGCCACCACGACCGTTTTTTCCCTTCTCCCTGAGATTTCAGCAGAGAAAGGAACATCCTGACAACACCTTCCATCGTCTTTAATGTGACATTTCCTGTAAATCCGTCGCAAACCAGCACATCCGTCTTGCCAGTTAATAACTCATTGGCTTCAAGATAGCCGATGTAATTGATGGAAGGGATTTTTTTAAGCACAGCAGAGGCATCCCGAATACTGTCCAGCCCCTTTACTTCCTCTTCACCAATATTGAGCAACGCCACGCGAGGATTAGGGATTTCCACCACCTCTTCTGCCAGAACAGAACCCATAATGGCGAATTGCACCAACATAGTGCTGTCACAATCGACGTTAGCCCCCAAATCAAGGACTACCGTTTTGCCCTTTTGCTGATGCGGCAGTACCGTCACCAACGCAGGGCGCTCAATCCCCTCAAGGGGCTTGAGTAATAATTTTGCCAGCCCCATCAGCGCACCGGTATTACCCGCGCTGACACAGGCCTGTGCTCGACCTTCTTTTACCAATTCCAGCGCCACGCGCATTGAGCTACCGCGACTGGCGCGGATAGCTTGCGAAGGCCGGGCATCACTGGCGATAACTGACTGTGCAGGAATAACCTGCAGACGCGAACGTTGTTCAAAGTCAGCTTTAGCAAGTAATGGCGTGATGGCGTCGGGATTGCCGACCAAAAGAAGAGTGAGTTGCGAATTAGAATTCAGTGCCTGCAATGCAGCAGGCACTGTCACAGAAGGACCAAAATCGCCCCCCATGACATCTAACGCCAGGGTTAGACGTGTCAAGGTATCGTCGCCGCCCGGTTTGGTCTTTCCCCAGTTACCTGGGGAAAATCCTCACTAAGCTTCATCACGCAAACGCGTGATTACTTAGCGATGACCTTGCGGCCGCGGTAGTAACCGTCGGCAGTGATGTGGTGACGCAGGTGTTTTTCACCAGAAGTTTTGTCTACAGACAGGCTGGTGACTGCGGTCAGCGCGTCATGGGAACGACGCATGCCACGTTTGGAACGGGTTGGTTTATTCTGTTGTACGGCCATGGACCTTACTCCTCAATTACGGTTTATCCCCGATCCAACGGGGAGCACCAATTACTTACGCTTTAAGCTGGCTAATACGGCAAATGGGTTTGGTTTTTGCGCTTCTTCAGGCAGTTCACCAAAGACCATGTCCGCTTCGGACACTTCACAGTGTTCAGAATCATGCACCGGAACTACCGGCAAGGCGAGGATGATTTCATCTTCCACCATTGCAAGCAGATCGATTTCACCGAATTCGTTAACCTCAATCGGTTCATACGCTTCCGGCAGTGCTTCAGCCTGTTCGTCTGAACGTACAGGACTAAAACAATACGTTGTGTAGACCTGATGAGAAAACGGCTTCCCGCAACGCTGACACTCGAGCGTTACCGTCACCTTCGCATCGCCGTTTAACACTGCGAGACGTTGGTTATCGATAGCGAACGACATGGAGCATTCCACATCACTGTCCACACTGACTACAGATTCGGCGACGCGCTCGACTTGATCAGGAGTATAAATACCCTGGTAATCAAGGCGTTTTTGAGCCGTACGAACCGGATCGAGAGTCAGGGGTAATTTTACCTTTTGCATAGGGCGCGCATATTAACTTTGTAACGTCATAGAGTCAAAGAAAAAGGCAGCCTGTGGTTGCCTTTTGCCAATAATTCGCACACATTGCGGGTTACTGCTTTATTTTCGTTCAGTGCTGACAACGAACATCAAACTGCAAAACGAAGCGCATAGTTTAAAATGGCTATTATCAATACGCTATATCTGATGGAAAAAATATGTCTAAACTTATTTTAGCCTCCACCTCGCCCTGGCGCCGCGCTCTACTTGAAAAACTGCAAATTGCTTTTGAATGTGCAGCGCCGGAAGTCGATGAAACCCCACGCAACGATGAATCACCACGCCAACTGGTACTTCGGCTGGCGCAAGAAAAAGCGCAATCCCTGGCGTCACGTTATCCGAAACATTTAATTATCGGTTCAGATCAAGTATGTGTACTGGATGGAGAGATCACCGGAAAACCATTAACGGAAGAAAATGCCCGTCTACAATTACGCAAAGCCAGCGGCAATATTGTTACCTTCTATACTGGGCTGGCACTGTATAATTCCGCCAATGGACATTTGCAAACAGAAGTAGAACCTTTTGACGTCCATTTCCGTCACCTGAGCGAGGCGGAGATTGATAATTATGTGCGCAAGGAGCATCCCCTGCACTGTGCAGGAAGCTTTAAGAGTGAAGGATTTGGCATTACGCTGTTTGAGCGTTTAGAAGGGCGCGACCCTAACACGCTGGTAGGTTTGCCACTAATCGCGCTCTGTCAGATGCTACGTCGGGAAGGAAAAAATCCGCTGATGGGATAGTTTTATCTACCAGATAAGGCGTTTACGCCTTATCTGGCCTACCGCCCATTACAGGCTTATATATTCATATTAACGTGCGTTACGCAACTTCTGCAAACAACGCTTCAAACCCTCATCCATCGGTGCTTCAATGCGCATCACCTCACCCGTTCCCGGATGGGTAAACTTCAACGCTGCCGCGTGCAGGAATAAGCGATTTAATCCCGTTCCCGCTTCAGTGAGCTGTTTGTCAAATTCACGGTCGCCGTAGCGATCATCAAAGGCAATCGGATGGCCGGCATACTGCGTATGCACACGGATCTGGTGGGTACGTCCAGTAACCGGGCTGCAACGAACCAGCGTGGCAAACGCATAGCGTTCTTCCACTTTAAAGCGCGTTTCTGACGGTTTACCTTCCTGACTCACACGCACAATACGCTCGCCGCTTTGCAGAATGTTTTTCAGCAACGGCGCTTGCACGCTCTTGACATGCGACTGCCACTGACCACGCACTAGCGCCAGATAATCTTTTTGCATGCCTTTTTCACGCAACTGCTCATGCAGAGAACGCAACGCCGAGCGTTTTTTCGCCACCAACAGTACGCCTGAAGTGTCCCGATCGAGTCGATGCACCAGTTCAAGAAAACGCGCTTCCGGGCGCAACGCCCGCAAACCTTCAATAACACCGAAACTTAAACCGCTACCGCCATGCACTGCCGTGCCGGACGGTTTATTCAGCACCAGAATATGATCATCTTCATATAAGATGACATCGGCCAGCGCCGCCACTTTTTGCAGATGCGGCGAAACGGCGTCTTCTTCTCGTTCGGCAACACGAACCGGAGGGATACGCACTTCATCGCCAGCTTCGAGTTTATATTCAGGCTTAATACGTTTTTTATTCACCCGTACTTCACCTTTACGCAAAATACGGTAGATCATACTTTTTGGCACACCTTTCAGTTGGGTACGCAAAAAGTTGTCAATACGTTGCCCCGCTTCATCGGCGGTGATAGCAACGATTTTTACGGATGGAGTCTCTGTTTTCATGGTGGGCGATTCTAATTAGCCAGCAGGATTCGCGCCACTCATTTTTCTATGCTTATATTTAGTTTTGCACCTTATTACTTCATTACGTGATCACTTTATTGATGGTTATTAAACCAATCACCAGCAAGAAGTGAAAAAACTGTGAGTAAGCGGGTGATAAATGGTAAAAGTCATCTTGCTATAACAAGGCTTGCAGTGGAATAATGAGACCGTTTCCGTGTCCAACCTTGTTAAAACAAGAAATTTTACGGAATAACCCATTTTGCCCGACCGATCATCAACGCAGCAATGGCGTAAGACGTATTGATCTTTCAGGCAGTTAGCGGGCTGCGGGTTGCAGTCCTTACCGGTAGATGGAAATATTTCTGGAGAGTAACACCCAGTCTGTTTCTCTGATAATTGCGCTGTTTTTCCGCATGAAAAATGGGCAACCGACACTCTGCGCCTCTTTGAGCTGACGATAACCGTGAGGTTGGCGACGCGACTAGACACGAGGCCATCGGTTCACACCCGGCAAGGCGTTACTTTGCCCGCAGCTTAGTCGTCAATGTAAGAATAATGAGTAAGTTACGATGAAAAGAATGTTAATCAACGCAACTCAGCAGGAAGAGTTGCGCGTTGCCCTTGTAGACGGGCAGCGTCTGTATGACCTGGATATCGAAAGTCCAGGGCATGAACAGAAAAAGGCAAATATCTATAAAGGTAAAATCACCCGCATTGAACCGAGTCTGGAAGCTGCTTTTGTTGATTACGGCGCTGAACGTCACGGTTTCCTCCCATTAAAAGAAATTGCCCGCGAATATTTCCCTGCTAACTATAGCGCTCATGGTCGCCCGAACATTAAAGATGTGTTACGTGAAGGCCAGGAAGTCATTGTTCAGATCGATAAAGAAGAGCGCGGCAACAAAGGCGCAGCACTCACCACCTTTATCAGTCTGGCAGGTAGTTATCTGGTTTTGATGCCGAACAACCCGCGCGCGGGCGGCATTTCTCGCCGTATTGAGGGTGATGACCGTACCGAATTAAAGGAAGCGCTGGCAAGCCTTGAACTGCCTGAAGGCATGGGGCTTATCGTGCGTACTGCCGGCGTCGGCAAATCTGCCGAAGCGCTGCAATGGGATTTAAGCTTCCGTCTGAAACACTGGGAAGCCATCAAAAAAGCCGCAGAAAGCCGCCCTGCTCCGTTCCTGATCCACCAGGAGAGCAACGTAATTGTGCGTGCTTTCCGTGACTACCTGCGTCAGGACATTGGCGAAATCCTGATCGATAACCCGAAAGTACTCGAACTGGCGCGCCAGCATATCGCCGCGCTGGGTCGCCCGGATTTCAGCAGCAAAATCAAACTGTACACCGGTGAAATTCCGTTGTTCAGTCACTATCAAATCGAATCGCAGATCGAGTCGGCCTTCCAGCGTGAAGTCCGTCTGCCATCAGGTGGTTCCATCGTTATCGACAGCACCGAGGCATTAACCGCCATCGACATCAACTCTGCACGCGCAACCCGCGGCGGCGATATCGAAGAAACGGCGTTTAACACCAACCTCGAAGCGGCCGATGAAATTGCTCGCCAGTTGCGTCTGCGAGACCTCGGCGGTCTGATTGTTATCGACTTCATCGACATGACGCCAGTACGCCACCAGCGTGCGGTAGAAAACCGTCTGCGTGAAGCGGTACGCCAGGACCGTGCGCGTATTCAAATCAGCCATATTTCTCGCTTCGGCCTGCTGGAGATGTCCCGTCAGCGCCTGAGCCCGTCACTCGGTGAATCCAGCCATCACGTCTGTCCGCGTTGTTCTGGTACTGGCACCGTACGTGACAACGAGTCCCTGTCACTCTCTATTCTGCGCCTGATTGAAGAAGAAGCGCTGAAAGAGAACACTCAGGAAGTCCACGCGATCGTTCCTGTGCCAATCGCTTCTTACCTGCTGAACGAAAAACGTTCTGCGGTGAATGCCATTGAAACGCGTCAGGACGGCGTGCGCTGTGTGATTGTGCCAAATGATCAGATGGAAACTCCGCACTATCATGTACTGCGCGTGCGTAAAGGCGAAGAAACGCCAACCCTAAGCTACATGCTGCCGAAGCTGCATGAAGAAGCGATGGCATTGCCGTCTGAAGAAGAATTCGCTGAGCGTAAGCGCCCAGAACAACCTGCGCTGGCAACGTTTGCCATGCCTGATGTTCCACCAGCGCCAGCCCCGGCAGAACCAGCAGTTCAGGCAGCGACGCCTTCACCCAAAGCCGCCGCTCCGGCAACACTTGCACAACCAGGTCTGTTAAGTCGCTTCTTCGGTGCACTGAAATCCCTGTTCAGCAGCAGTGAAGAAGCGAAACCCGCTGAACAGTCAGCACCCAAAACAGAAGCGAAACCTGAGCGTCAACAGGATCGCCGTAAGCCTCGTCAGAACAACCGCCGTGACCGTAATGAACGTCGCGACACCCGAGGCGAACGTACAGAAGGTGGCGATAACCGCGAAGATAACCGCCGTAACCGTCGCCAGGCGCAGCAGCAGACAGCCGAGACTCGTGAGAGCCGTCAGCAAGCTGATGTAACGGAAAAAGCACGTACCACCGACGAACAGCAAACACCGCGTCGCGAACGTAGCCGCCGCCGTAACGATGATAAACGTCAGGCGCAACAGGAAGCGAAAGCGCTGAATGTTGAAGAGCAGTCTGTACAGGAAACCGAACAGGAAGAGCGTGCACGTCCGGTTCAGCCACGTCGTAAACAGCGTCAACTAAGCCAGAAAGTACGTTATGAGCAAAACGTTGCGGAAGAAGTGGTAACCGCACCGGTGGTTGAAGAAACTGTTGCGGCAGAACCTGTCGTTGAACAGGAAGCGCCTGCCCCACGTACTGAACTGGTGAAAGTACCTCTGCCGGTAGTTACACCAGCTGCGCCGGAACAGCAAGAAGAGAACAATACAGATAACCGTGATAATGGTGGCATGCCGCGTCGTTCTCGCCGCTCGCCGCGTCACCTGCGCGTCAGCGGTCAACGCCGTCGCCGCTATCGTGATGAACGTTATCCGGCCCAGTCGCCAATGCCGTTAACCGTCGCCTGTGCGTCTCCAGAACTGGCTTCTGGCAAAGTCTGGATCCGTTACCCGGTTGTTCGTTCGCAAGATGTACAGATTGAAGAGCCGCGTGAGCAGGAAGAAATGCAGGTGCAGCCGATAGTGACTGAAGTCCCTGTTGCTGCCGCTATCGAACCTGTTGTTAGCGAGCCGGTTGTTGAAGAAGCGGCTGAAGTCATAGAAGCTCCCGTTCAGATTGCCCAACCGCAACCGGAAGTTATCGAAACGACGCATTCTGAAGTGATTGCCGCCGAAGTAACTGAACAACCGCAGGTGATTACCGAAGCTGATGTTGCCGTAGCGCAGGAAGTCGCAGAACACGCGGAACCGGTTATCGAACCGCAGGAAGAGACGGTAGCTATTGCAGATGTCGACGAAACAACTGAGGTTGTGGTTGCTGAACCGGAAGTTGTTGCTCAACCTGCTGAACCTGAAGCCGTTGCTCAACCTGCTGCACCGATCGTCGCTGAAGTCGCGGCGAAAGTGGAAACGGTAGCCCCTGTTGTCCCTGAGGTAGTCGTTGAGCATAATCACGCTACCGCGCCGATGACTCGCGCTCCGGCGCCGGAATATGTTCCAGAAGCACCGCGTCACAGTGACTGGCAGCGCCCGACCTTTGCTTTCGAAGGTAAAGGTGCCGCAGGTGGTCATACGGCAACGCATCATGCTTCTGCCGCTCCTGCGCGTCCGCAGCCTGTTGAGTAATCATTAGCTCAAAGAGATCAAGCCCTGGCAATCGCTGGGGCTTTTTTATTTCAGGTATAAATAAAAATATTCAAATTCATCCAATGGCATTCTTGTTACCTAACCACTCAAAAATAAGACAAAAAAAGCCTACTCCGGCAATCCCCGGAGCAGGCAGACAAAACATCCCAGGCTTCATGGAATGTTCTGACAGACGCTTATTTATTAAGCTGAAATAGAGACAACCCCTGCATATCGGTAAACGCTTTGTACGACGCCTGGAGCGCCGTTTGCTGCATCACGTAAGATGAAATGGTCGCGTTCCAGTCTACATCAACCAAATCACTCATCTGCAGCGTTTGTCCTAAGGCGCGATCGCTACCTAATGAATCCAGCGACTCCAGTTCATTTAGCTGCGTGCCTAATTCTGCGCGTACAGTCAGGACATTATTCAGCGAATTTTTCAGCCCACGGTTAGTTTTATCCAATGCCGCTGCGGCGGTTTCTTTATCTACTTCGCTCTCCTCGACCGGTATTTTCAGCGCCGCGATGGCGCTATCCAGCATGGCAAAAAGATTGGTTTCAGAACTGCTACCGTCCGGTTCCTTCACCGCATTGCTGGTAATGTTGTTGAAAATTTTGTCGCCGGTATGCCCTATCACCATCGAACGCGAAGCATCGACCTGTTGCTTAATACTTTCTTTTCCGCCGATATATTCGCCATCCGTTTCGCTAAACGGCGCAGATTCTGTTTTATAACCGGCAAAAATGTAGCGTCCGTTACCGTCAGTGGTATTCGCCAGATTCAACAACTGGTCGCGGATCCCCTGAATATCCGTTGCTAACGATGCCCGGTCATCGTCACTCAAAGTGCCGTTGCTGGCGTAGACAATTTTTTCCTGCGCGTTCTGGATTGCAGTGGTAACCTGACCAAGCACGCTCTCCTCCAGTGACACTTTTTGAGTGGCGAAAGTTCGCGCCAGCGTGTACTGGCTGTTTTGCGCCTGCGCCTGGGAGAGCACGACAGCTTGTGATGCAGCAACAGGATCGTCAGAAGGGTTAACGACTCGCTTACCCGTCGACATCTGTTCGCCGTACTTCATCCATTCAGCCTGAGAACTGGTGATACCGCGCATATTTTGCTGGTACATCATCTGGGTACTGAAACGCATCTTATCTCCCCTTAGCGAATGTTAATCAGCGCATCAAAAATAGCATTCGCCGTCTGCAGAACCTGTGCATTGGCCAGGTAATACTGCTGAAAACGTTGCAGATTGCCGTACTCTTCGTCGAGATTGACGCCAGAAATAGACTGCTGCTGATTAGAAAGTTGCGTTACCACATTACCCTGCGAGGTACTGCTGGTTTTCAACGTGGCAGTTTTATTACCGATATCGCTAACCAGTATGGCGTAGGCATCATTAAACGATTTCGTTCCGCCCACTGTTTTACTGTTGTTTTGCAGATCCAGCAGGGCCTGACCGTTACGATTGTCGCTTTCCCCCGCTTCTTTATCACTTGCCATCGCAATTTTCGCCTCATCAGTGATTAATACATCCATATTGACGATGGCATCGCTTACTGGTTTCAGCGTGAAACTATCATTGGCTTTGGGCGTTCCAGTGAACGTTAACTCCATACCATCAAACGAGACTTTACCGTTAGCATCAGGCATCACTGTAAAAGAGGTATTGCTGGCAAGGCGGGTGACCTGCCACTGGTTATTGCTAAATGAGATTTTATAATCAGTTGCCAGCACCGCTGAACCTTCAGTCACCGTGGCACTGAGTGCGCTATTGCCTTTGTTATTACTGTTTTGCAGAACCGCAGGCTTGCCGATGGCAAAGAAATTCCCCCCTTCCTTACCATTGGCATCAAATCCCTTGTTATGTTGGGTATTGAAAGCCTCAGCAAATGCCAACGCCAGTTGCCCAAGCGTATTACGCGTCTGGTCGAGATCCTGAGAACGGAATGTCAGAATGCCGCCCAGCGACCCGCTCGTCAGGAGTTTATCCGGTATTTCGATATCTCCCGCGCTCGCATCAACATACGCGATCGTAGTGCGAGACGGATCGGTGCTGGAAGGTACTGCCGCTAGCTGGCGAGCCGTGCTGCCCTGAACCAACGAGTAACCATTGGCCATAGTGATATTGTAAGTGCCGCTGTCCTGCACGCTGACCTCAACACCAACAATCTGGTTTAATTCGCTCACCAGCTGATCGCGTTGATCCAGCAGATCGTCAGGAGACGCCCCTGCCCCCACGCCTGTTAAACGGGAGATTTGATCGTTCAGACTGGCGATTTGTTTGGCGTAATTATTGACCTGGTTAACGCTGGCGCCTATCGCGATATTAACCTGTTTTTCCTGGTCACGCAGATACTGATCTGTGGTTTTAAACTGATTCACCAGTCCTTCTGCTTTACCAATCAGCGCCTGACGCGCCGCCGGATCTTCCGCGTTACTCACCAGCGTTTGCAGGCTGGTGAAGAAATCCTGCATTTGCGTTGCCAGCGAAGAGGTGCTGCCAGAGAGCATATTGTCGATTTTCGACATCTGCTCATAGCGGGAAGTCAGACCGCTACTTTGAGTCTGCGCCGCATGTAACTGGTTGGTAATAAACGCATCATATTCACGCTGTACGCCAGAAACGTAGACGCCATTGCCAACCCAGCCGCCAGCGCCGAGAGTGCTTTTAGCCTGCGCCATAATAGTCGTCTGGCGGGTATATCCGGCAACGTTATAGCTGGAGATATTATTACTTGCCGTATTTAACGCCGCCTGGGCCGCGTTCAGTCCGCTCATGGCGTTATTGATCAAGCTGGACATGGAGGTTCCTTATAAGCCTTTAATTACAGAGTATTATCGGCAGCCACTCGCCGGACTTGAGCTGATCAGAACAGATTATCAATATTCATACTGTAGGTTTTGCTCACCTTGTCACTTATCGATTTCATCTGCTGGATCATATTGGTGAGTTTACGGGCATAGTGGGGATCGGTAGCATAGCCCGCGTCCTGTAGGGCCTGTGCCCCCTGTTCAGCACTCGCGGTGGTCGTCACGGCGGCGTAGCGCGGGTTACGTGTTAATAGCCCAACGTAATCCGACAATGCTTCAAGATACGAGCGGTAAACCCGAAACTTCGCTTTTACTTTCTTCGCTTCGCCGTTTTCATATTCAGTCGTGGTGATTTCAGTAACTGGCCCTTTCCAGTTGCCAGAGGCTTTGACGCCAAACAGGTTGTAGCTCGGCTCACCGTTTTCACGGCGGATTTGCCGTTGACCCCAGCCAGATTCCAGCGCCGCCTGGGCAAGAATCAAATGATGCGGCACACCGCTTTGCTGGCTTGCCAGTTGGGCGGGTAACGAGAGCTGCGCGAGAAACGCTTTACTATCGCCCGGCAGCGAATCATCGTAATTACGCGGTACGGCCTTTTGCACCAACTGCGAAAACGTCTGATTTTGATAACGCGCCACGGTTTCGAGCGAGTATTTCATCGGTGCCGCGGGTTGTGCTTCATCTGGCAATGGTTGTGCCGGAGTCATCTGTTCAACCATCATCTCCGCCAGTCCCAGACCTTTGCCTGCCGTCATCTGCTGGGCGATCTGCTGATCATACATGCTGGTGTAAAGGCGAGTGTGTTCGCTACTGAACAGGCCCTCCTTCGGCAAGGCTTCACGCATGCTTTTCAGCATCATCTGCACGAACATCCCTTCCACCTGGCGAGCGACCGGACGAATATTCGCCGCTGGATCTTCGCTTGCTTTCGCTTTCAGTTCGTTGAGCGATTGTGCATCCCAGGCGGCACTCGCCAGTAGTTTGCCGTCGCTAATCATCAGATGATTTCCAGTTTTGCCCGCAGACATCCTGCGCTTTGCATTGATTGCAAAATAGACATCAGCTCCATCGGCGTAGCGCCGAGCGCATTAAGCGCACGCACCACATTATTAAGACTGGCGCTGGAACGTACACTTTGCAGCGAACCGCCGCTCTGGCGTAAATCGATCTGGGTTTGTGGAGTCACCACGGTCTGCCCGCCGCCAAACGGTGTATCTGGCTGGCTGACATTAGCCTGACGGTTTACCGTAACCGAGAGATTGCCCTGCGCTACTGCGCAACTGTCGAGGGTCACTTCGCGATTCATCACCACCGATCCGGTGCGCGAGTTAATAATCACTTTGGCGTCCTGCGGGGTGACATTAACCGGCATATTCTGAATATCGGCAAGGAAACGCACCTGGGAGCTGTTACCACTCGGCACGCGCACCTGAACAGTACGCGCATCTAACGCCATAGCGCTGCCATAGCCGCGCACACGGTTGATGGTGTCAGCGATTTGTTGCGCCATCGTGAAATCTTCGTCATTAAGCTGCAAATTGAGGGTATTCCCAACGCCAAACTGGCTGGGCAATTCACGTTCGATAACCGCACCGTTGGTGATCCGCCCACCGTTAAGCTGGTTAACCTGGACACTGCTTCCCCCCGCAGATGCCCCTGCGCCGCCAACCAGAATATTGCCCTGCGCCAGCGCATATACCTGGCTATCGACACCCTTAAGCGGCGTCATCAGCAACGTACCGCCACGCAAACTTTTGGCATTTCCCATGGAAGAGACCACCACGTCAATGGTTTGCCCCTGACGTCCAAATGGTGGAAGTGATGCTGTCACCATTACCGCTGCGACGTTTTTTAACTGCATATTGGTGCCAGTTGGAACAGTAATACCCAACTGTGAAAGCATGTTATTAAGCGTTTGGGTCGTAAACGGCGTCTGGGTTGTCTGGTCACCCGTACCGTCCAGCCCCACCACCAGCCCGTAACCAATTAGCGAGTTTTGCCGTACTCCCTGTACGCTGGTGAGATCGCGGATCCGATCGGCCTGTACCACTGTCGCCGTCAGCAGAAGAATGAATGCAGAGAGAAATTTAATCACCACAGCCTCACTTACATTGGCGACAGGTTAAGGAAGAAACGCTGCAACCAGCCCATATTTTGCGCTTCGTTAATGTAGCCATTACCTACGTATTCAATGCGCGCATCCGCCACCTGAGTAGACGGTACAGTGTTGCTGCCGCTGATGGTGCGCGGATTAACAACACCAGAAAAACGAATAAATTCAGTGCCCTGATTAATGGCGATCTGTTTTTCACCCACCACATGCAGATTGCCATTAACCAGCACTTGATCCACGGTTACGGTCAACGTACCGCTAAAAGTATTACTGGCATTGGCGCCGCCTTTACCGTTGAAGCTATTGCCCCCGGATGCATCAACATCAGCGCGGGCATTGCCAAACAGGCCCTGCAAATAGCGCGGTACGGTATCAAAGCCGAAACTGGTTTTGCCATCGCGACTGACATTAGCGGACGAGCTTTTACTGGCGCTAACGTTTTCCTGCAACACGATAGTCAGTGTGTCGCCGATATTGCGGGGTCGACGATCTTCAAACAGCGGCTGATAGCCATAGTTAATCGGCTGAGCAGACTGAAAAATGGAGCCGTTGGCGATGGGCGTCGGACCGGGCACCGGTTGTGCACTGGTCGCCCCCTGTACCAGCGGCGTGGACGGTATCCAGGCACAACCGGACAGAGAGAGCGCCAACAAGCTGGAAATGGCGTATACGCGCGCAGCGTTTTTATGCATGGCTATCATCTTCAAAAATCAGTAATCCGGAGGGAACTTTCCACCGGTTATGCCTTAGAGTTGCGTCAGTTTTTGCAGCATCTGATCGGTGGTAGATACCGCTTTACTGTTGATTTCGTAAGCACGCTGTACCTGGATCATGTTGACCAGCTCTTCCGCCACGTTGACGTTTGAGGTTTCAACATACCCTTGATACAACAGCCCCGCGCCGTTCAGGCCCGGTGTGCTTTCATTCGGCGCGCCGGAGGATTGCGTTTCGCTGTAGAGATTTTCGCCAATGCTCTCCAGCCCGGTATCATTCATAAAAGTGGTGAGATTGAGCTGTCCGACCTGAACCGGAGCGGCCTGGCCTTGCAGGGTAACGCTGACCACGCCATCACGACCAATGGTAATGCTTAACGCATTCGCCGGAATGGTGATTGCTGGTTGCACCTGAAAACCGCCCGCCGTCACCAGTTGCCCGTTTTGATCCACCTGGAAAGATCCATCGCGGGTATAGGCCGATGAACCATCCGGCAACATCACCTGGAAAAAGCCCTGTCCTTTAATTGCCACATCTTTGCTGTTATTGGTTTGCGACAGGTTGCCCTGACTGTGTAAACGTTCAGTGGCGACCGGACGCACCCCCGTACCAATTTGTAACCCGGAGGGTAAAGTGGTTTGTTCGGAAGACTGCGCCCCAGGCTGGCGAATAGTTTGATAAAGCAAATCTTCAAACACCGCTCGCTGGCGCTTAAAACCGTTGGTACTGACGTTTGCCAGATTATTGGCAATGACGTCCATATTGGTTTGCTGGGCGTCAAGACCCGTTTTGGCGATCCATAATGAACTGATCATAAAGTGTCCTGTTGTGGAGTGCTGACAAAGTGCATATGTCTTCTTGCCGGATACGGCCTACAATGTCTTGTAAACTCAATATATTGCGACGCAACCTGTAGGCCCGATAAGCTTGCGCATCGGGCGACGTATGTTTGTCATTTACCCTTGTAATTAACTCATCGACAGCAGTTGGTTGGCGCGGCTTGCGTTATCATCGACGCTGCTTATTACCTTCATCTGCATTTCAAAACGCCGCGCACTGGCAATCATGTCGCTCATCGCCGAAACGGCATTGACGTTGCTACCTTCCAGCACGCCCGATATTACCCGTAACGTCTGGTCAACCTGCAGCACAGATCCACGCGTGACCTGACTTTCCACGCTTAAACGGAACATCCCGTCATCACCACGCTGCACTTCACTGCCCAGGGCTTTCACCAGTTTTAATTTCCCGACTGGCGCGACGGTATTTGCCGGGTCGCCCGGATTGAGCGCCGAAATGGTACCATCGGCCGCGATGGTGATTTCTGCCCCTTCCGGCACAGCAATCGGGCCTGCCTCGCCAATTACCGGATGCCCCTGAATCGTCAGTTGGCCGCCAGGATCAACCTGAATATTGCCGTTACGCGTATACCCCTCGCTACCCTCGGCGGTCTGCACGACCAGCCAGCCGTCCTGCTGTAATGCGACATCCAGCGGACGCGAGGTGTAATCCATCTTGCCGGGCGTCATATCTGCTCCCGGCGTAGAGGCCGTCACCAGCGTGCGCGTCGGCAGGGAAAGCCCTTCAACGGGCACTGCACGCAAGGCGTTTAACTGGGCGCGAAAACCGGGCGTGGAGGCATTGGCCAGATTACTGGCAGTCACCGCCTGTTGATTCAACGTCTGGCTGGCAGCGCCCATCGCGGTATAGATTGCGTGATCCATTAAGCTATCCCGTCAGCGATTAGCGTAAGTTAACCAGTGTGTTAAGGATCTGGTCCTGCGTTTTGATGGTCTGGGCGTTAGACTGATAGTTACGTTGGGCAACGATCATATTGACCAGCTCTTTACTGAGATCGACGTTAGACGCTTCCAGCGCACCATTGGTCAACGCGCCAAAATTGCCGGTTCCTGCAGTTCCCAATAGCGCCACGCCAGAAGATTGCGTCGCAGACCAGACGTTGTCACCTTCTGATGCCAGGCCTTCATTGTTGGCGAAATTAGCCAGCACAATCTGCCCCAGCAGTTGGGTTTGTTCGTTGGAATAGTTGCCTACCACGGTGCCATCATCATTGATTTGGTAACTCACCAGATCGCCCGGTTTGTAGCCGTTCTGGGTGGTTGCCACAATGTTGTTAGCACCGGTGTTTTGCTGCATGGAGTTGAGGAAGCTAAGGGAGAATATTGCAGGATCGGCACCATTAATGGCGCCAGTCTTGATATTTGCTATCTCTCCCTTAACTAATACACCATTGGCATTAAATTCCAGCGTGGTCGCCAGATCTGCTTTGCTTGCTGTATCGCTGCTATCCTGAGTGTAAACATCCCAGTTATTATCCCCGGTCTTCACAAAGTAGATACTCATATCATGAGCATTGCCCTGACTATCGAAAACCGTCACCGAGCCTTTTTTGTTATAGCTATCAGCATTCGTGACATCGAACGTTTTAACGGTGGGAAGCGGATCGCTGGAGTTCAGGTTAATCTGCATTGACGCCGTGGTGGTGTTTTTTGCCGCCATGAGTGTATTCGGAATCGAAATATTGGTTGGATTCGCGCCTTGCTGAATAGTCGGCGGCGTGCCGGTTGCCGGATATCCCGTCAACTGCAAACCTTGCATATTCACCAGATTGCGGTTTTCATCAAGTTTGAACTGCCCGTTACGGCTGTAAAACACCGAACCGTTGCTGTCTACCAGACGGAAAAAACCGTTCTGGCTGATAGCCACGTCCAGACCACGCCCGGTGTTGGTGGTGGTGCCATCGGTAAAATCCTGAGTAATTCCGGCAACCTTTACCCCCAGACCGACTTTAGAACCGGCAAACATATCAGCAAAAGAGGCCGTGCCGGATTTAAAGCCATAAGTGGCGGAGTTGGCGATATTGTTGCCAATAACATCGAGGTTGGTGGCGGCAGCGTTTAATCCACTCACCGCTTGAGAAAAGGCCATAACTGACTCCTGAAATGTGAAGGCTTATATGATCTGCCGTACTTCGTCGAGGGGGGTAGTACCGTAAGTGCCGAGATCCAGCGTGTTACCGTTATTGTCGCGGATCACCCCCTGCACCAGAGCAAACTGCAGTGGCTGAACAACCCGTTGTGTGCCGCCGTTACTGGCGCTGATCGCGACGTTATAAGCACCGTTTGGCGCAGTGGCGCCGTCGGTCAATGTGCCATCCCAGGTAAAGCTGTGGACTCCGGCGGTCAGTTCACCGATATCGATAGTACGGACAACCGCGCCATTTTTATCGGTGATGGTGGCGGTCACTTTATCCGCGGCCTGTTGCAGTTCGACGCCAAACGGCGTGGTGGTCGTCACGGCCCCTTCGTCACTGCCGGTTCCAACAAGAACGGTGGTGCCGGGGATCATGACGCCGTGACCAATCAGGTTGCTGGCCTGTAGCGACTGGCTGTTATCAATCTGCCCGGAAATCGAACCGAGTGTGGTGTTGAGCTTTTCAATTCCGCTGACCGTGCTAATTTGCGCCAGTTGCGATGTCAGCTCATTGTTTTCCATGGGATTGGTTGGGTCCTGGTTTTTCAGTTGCGCCACCAGCAACGTCAGAAAACTGCTTTGTAAATCCGCAGAATTGCTGCCCGTAATCGAACTACTGCTGGTGGTGCTGACGCCGATATTTGTCGGATCGGTGGTGGTCACCGCAATGGACATGACTTTCTCCTTTATTGACCGAGCGTGAGGGTTTTCAGCATCATGCTTTTCACCGTATTAAGCACTTCAACATTAGCCTGATAGCTGCGCGACGCCGACATGGTATTAACCATCTCGCCTACCACATCGACGTTTGGCATTTTCACGTAGCCCTTCGCATCCGCCAGCGGATTACCCGGTTCATAGACCCGTTTGTCTGGTGCCTGACTTTCAATCACGTCAGCCACTTTAACGCCGCCTGTCGCAGCCCCTGGAGCGGCGTTCACCTGAAACACCACCTGTTTTGCCCGATACGGTTGACCATCGGGACCAGTCACGCTATCGGCATTCGCCAGATTACTGGCCGCCACATTCAGACGCTGAGACTGGGCGGTTAACGCCGACCCGGCAATATCAAAAATATTCAGCAGTGCCATCCGTTAATTTCCGCTCTGTAAAACATTCATCACGCCTTTGATTTGGCTACTCAACGCGCTAAGGCTCATCTGGTATTGCAGGCTGTTATCGGCAAACTGGGTACGTTCGCGATCCATATCGACGGTATTACCGTCCAGAGAAGGCTGATCCGGGATCCGGTATTGCAATTCTGCAGAAGGAGGCGTCAGCACCTGCACCGGAATGTGCTGCGTCGAAGTCAACGTCAGGGCGACCACGCGGGTTTCATCCCGTCCACGTTGCATAACTCTTTTAAGTTCACTGGCAAAATCGATATCGCGCGCCTGATAACCGGGGGTATCGGCATTGGCGATATTTGCCGCCAGCACTTCCTGACGCTGGGCGCGCAGATTGAGCGCCTCTTGTTGAAAACGTAAGACGGCGTCGAGTTTATCGAGCATATCTCCTCCGCAGGTATCAAAATTCTGCCATCAGATTAAATGCCTTTACGCGCGTGTTATCGGCAGAATAAACACAAAATAGCTCGCTATTTATGCCGTTGATGGTCATTGCACACAGGTACAATTCAGTCGGTCGAAATGGCTGGAGGCAAAGATGCTGACAATCAGGCGTGGCGTGGCAATCATCGCGATGCTGTTCAGTCCGTGGAGTACGGCGGGCAATCTCACATCGCAATTGCACAACTTTTTTAGCGCCCAACTCGCGGGGGTAAGTGATGAGGTTCGTGTTTCTATTCGTACAGCACCCAATCTGCTACCGCCGTGCGATCAGCCATTGCTTTCGATGAGCAATAATTCCCGCCTGTGGGGCAATGTGAATGTGTTGGCACGCTGCGGTAACGACAAACGATATTTACAGGTTAATGTGCAGGCCACAGGAAATTATGTGGTTGCTGCGATGCCCATTGTGCGTGGAGGAAAGCTGGAAGCTGGCAATGTCAAACTGAAACGCGGACGGCTGGATACCTTGCCACCGCGTACGGTGCTGGATATCAATCAACTTGTTGATGCCGTTAGCCTGCGCGATCTATCCCCCGATCAACCAATCCAATTAACCCAGTTTCGCCAGGCATGGCGGATAAAAGCGGGACAACGCGTCAACGTTATCGCCAACGGTGATGGGTTTAGCGCCAACGCAGAAGGTCAGGCGCTGAACAATGCCGGCGTCGCACAAAATGCACGGGTGCGCATGGTATCTGGACAGGTAGTCAGCGGCGTTGTTGATGCAGATGGGAATATTCTTATAAACCTGTAAGCTGTTAAAGATTACCCGTCCCTTGCCGATAAATAAGCAACACATGATAAAAGCGCCCTCAATGAGGAATAAACCATGAGTATTGATCGCACTTCGCCTCTGAAGCCTGTAAGCACCGTTCAACCGCGCGAAACCACTGACGCGCCGGTAACAAACACCCGGGCGGCAAAAACAACAGCCTCCACCAGCACCAGTGTGACGTTAAGCGACGCGCAAGCAAAACTGATGCAACCCGGCAGCAGTGATATCAATCTTGAACGTGTCGAAGCGTTAAAGCTGGCGATTCGTAACGGTGAACTAAAAATGGACACCGGCAAAATTGCCGATGCGCTGATCAGCGAAGCACAGCAAGACTTGCTGAGTAACTGATTATATGACGCGTCTTGCAGAGATCCTCGATCAGATGTTCGCTGTGCTTAATGATCTCAAAACGGTAATGGATCAAGAGCAGCAACATCTCTCTATGGGGCAAATCAACGGCAGCCAGTTGCAATGGATTACAGAACAAAAAAGCTCACTGCTGGCGACGCTGGATTACCTCGAACAGTTACGCAGGAAAGAACCCAATACAGCAAATAGCGTTGATATTAGTCAACGCTGGCAGGAAATTACTGGCAAAACGCAGCAACTACGCCAACTGAATCAACATAACGGCTGGTTACTGGAAGGACAGATTGAACGCAATCAACAGGCGCTGGAAATGTTGAAACCGCATCAGGAACCGACGCTGTATGGGGCGAACGGTCAGACCTCAACAACCCATCGCGGCAGTAAAAAGATTTCGATCTGAAGATTAACTCCGGCCTGCACTGCAGGCCGGAATGTATCGTTACACCGTCCGGCGAGCAAATTCTTTAACTTTGAAGCCCAGTACCGCCAGTGCGGCAAAGTACGCGGCTGCCCCTGCAATAACAACTGCCATTAAACGCAGTAAACGCCAGGGCATAGTACCCAATGACCAGTCCGGCATGATGTGCAACATACCTAAAAGCACGCCAGACATAACCAGAACGGCCACCACCAGACGCAACAGAAACGCTATCCAGCCGGGTTGCGGGGTAAAGATTTTCTGCTTACGCAATTGCCAGTAAAGCAACGAAGCATTCAAACAAGCTGCCAGACCAATGGACAGCGACAGTCCGGCATGTTTCAACGGCCCGATAAACGCAAGGTTCATCAATTGCGTCAAAATCAGCGTGACGATGGCAATTTTCACCGGCGTTTTAATGTCCTGGCGAGAATAAAAGCCCGGCGCCAGCACTTTCACCACAATCAGACCAATCAACCCCACCGAATAAGCAATCAACGCCCGCTGGGTCATCAACGCGTCAAAGGCAGTAAATTTGCCGTACTGGAACAGCGAAACAGTCAACGGACCGGAAAGGATACCCAATGCCACAGCACTTGGCAGCGCCAGCAGAAAACAAAGACGCAGGCCCCAGTCCATCAAACGGTTGTATTCATCGTGATTACCGCTGGCAAAACTTTTCGACAGCGATGGCAGCAAAATGGTCCCCAGCGCCACGCCCAGCACGCCAGACGGGAACTCCATTAAACGGTCGGCGTAGTACATCCACGATACGGAACCAGAGGCAAGAAACGAGGCAAATATGGTGTTGATGATTAAAGAAATCTGGCTCACAGAGACGCCAAGAATCGCTGGCCCCATCTGTTTCACCACGCGCATCGCCCCGGCATCACGGAAGTTAATACGCGGCAGAACCAGCATACCAATTTTCTTCAGGTGCGGTAGCTGATACACCAGTTGCAGGATACCGCCGACCGTAACGGCCCACGCCAGCGCCAGCACCGGCGGATTAAAGTACGGCGCAGCAAATAGCGCAAAACCAATCATGCTGATGTTAAGTAACGTCGGAGCAAATGCCGGAATCGAGAAACGGTTCCAGGTATTCAGAATCGCCCCCACCAGCGACGCCAGAGAGATCAGCAAGATATAGGGGAAAGTAATGCGTAAAAGTTGTACGGTCAGCGCAAATTTTCCCGGGTCGGTATGATACCAACCGGGCGAAGTCGCCAGGATAACCCATGGCGCAGCGAGCATACCTGCGACCGTTACAACTGCCAGCGCCAGCGTCAGAAGACCGGAGATATAAGAGACAAAGACTCGCGAGGCATCTTCACCCTGCTTACTTTTATATTCCGCCAGAATAGGCACAAATGCCTGGGAGAAAGCCCCTTCGGCAAAAATACGACGCAGTAAATTAGGAAGTTTAAAAGCAACGAAGAAGGCGTCGGTTGCCATCCCTGCGCCAAATATTCTGGCGACAATTGCGTCACGTGCAAAGCCAAGCACGCGAGAAAACATGGTCATCGAGCTGACGGCAGCCAGCGATTTTAATAAATTCATCGGTGTTCTAATCCAGACCCTCGGGCAAAACGCCTGCAACGCAGACGCTGAAAGAGGCGAATAGTCTACCTGGATTATGATGAATTGCTACCGTCAGATGTTACAGGGTTTATTCGCTCATTGCGTCGCGCCAGATCCTGTCAACAACGCGTTGCGCCAGCACCGCTTGTTCTCCAGCAGTTTGCGGAACTGTTTGATTTTGCACACATTCGATGAAGTGCCGTGCACAACCGACAAATCCTCGCTGCTCGAGGGTGCTCTGCCAGCCTGGAATCGGTTTATGCACCACGCCCTGCCCGCGCTCCTCACGCCACTCGCGCATATCCGTAATGTCGATAAGCGCACCGTCAGTCACGGCCAGCACGGCTTCGCGCTGACTTCCCGCACGGCGATGCATACAGGTGGTGATCTGCAAAGGGCCTGCTGAAAAATGATGCTCAGCAAACAGCATTTCACCCGCGTCGTTAGTCAGTAGCGTGCCACCATCCAGGACAGCTTTGCCACCAGATAGCCACAGCGCGGTATCCACCACATGCAGATAATCATCCAGCAATGTGAAATACAGATCGTGTGGCCCGACGTTATCGGCGCGATGTTTATCCATTCTTAGCGAGGCGGCAGTCGTAAGTTGTGTTTTTAATTCACAATAGAGCGGAGCGAAACGACGGTTAAAGCCGACCATTAGCGTCAGTTTTTTCCGTGCGGCCAGCTCCACCAGGCGCTCAGCATCGCGCAAATTTTCCGCCAGCGGTTTATCGACACAAACATGTACGCCCGCGTTTAATAGTGCGCTAACCACCGCAAAGTGGCTGGCAGTACTGGAATGCACAAAAACCGCATCACAACAGGTGGCAAGGCTGGATAACGAATCGGCATAAGGAATACGCCAGCTTTCACAAATTGGCAGGGCTTTCTCACGCGTTGGCGACCACGCACCTTGCAACGTCCAGTCAGACGCAGCCGCCAACACCGGCAACCACGCTTTTTGTGCGATACCGCCTAATCCCACCACGCCGATACGTATTTTTTTCACGTTAATCTCCCGGATGGACCAGCAACGAATCAAGACGCTGTTTCAGTTCTGCCACTTCGATTTCCAGGGCTTCGACGCGGGCCTGTAAATCACCGTCAACCGCTTTCGACGTTTCCGTTACCACAGGATTATCATCCACCTCGCCACTGAAAAGATGCATATAGCGGCTTTCGCGCTTACCTGGTTCACGAGCCAGGCGGACCACAAAAGGCCCCTCTTCGCGATTCGCCAGTTGTTCCAGCGTGGACTCCACTTCCGCCATGTCGCTGAATTCATACATCCGCGCGGCACGGCTGCGCAGCTCGCCTGGCGTCTGGGCACCGCGTAGCAACAACGTGGTTACCAACGCCACTTCCGCCGCATTCAGTTTCAGGTCGCCAAACTCCGAGTTGCAGAAACGCTGTTCATATTTGGTAACCCGATTACCAAAACCACTCACTGTACGCAGGTAATGACGTTTCACCAGATTATCCAGTTGCTCCTGCACCTCGGATTCACTCAGGTTCATTACCGGTTCGCGGTTCGTTTTCTGATTACAGGCCGTCACTACGCCATTCACGGAGAGAGGGTACTGCTCCGGCGTCGTCACCTGTTTTTCTAATAAACAACCAATCACGCGGGCTTCCAGTGCAGTAAGTTGATACTTCATGAAATTCTCCTTAGCGGCCAGGCGTCCAGTCTGGGGTGGTTAATGCAGTCAGCACGTGATCGCGCCATTGCCCATCAATCAACAGATAATCTTTCGCATAGCCTTCTTTTTCAAATCCCAGCCGCGCCAGTAAATCTCCGCTGCGTTTATTGTGCGGCATGTAGTTGGCCATAATGCGATGAATATGTTGGGTACGCTGCATATAGCGAATGGCGGCGGTGAGGGCTTCAAACATTAGCCCTTTACCCTGCCATTTTTGCCCGATCGAATAACCGAGATAACAAGCGTGAAAAGATCCGCGTACAACATTCGAAAAATTAGCTACACCTATAATCTCTTTCTCGTCAGGATCAAATAAGCCAAAGTAGAATGCAGAACCTTGTTTATGAAATTCGTTGATCATACCTAACCTGGCCTGCCAGCCAGAAGGATAGCAGTGGCTTTCGTCGCGCACCGGCTCCCAGGGCTTGAGAAAATGACGATTCTCTGCGTAATAATCCGCCAGACGCCAGGCATCACGATCATGCACCAGACGCACGACCAGTCGGTCCGTGGTTAAGCGCACTTTTGGCACGTTACTGCGATAGCCAAACATTCTATACCTACTCCTTCCCGTAACGTCTTTAATACGCTGTAACTATTACTATACCTGCACAACCAGACCCTGTGAAAAGTCCAAAAGAGCATTTTCTGCATTATTCACATATTTGATAAAAACTCTCTATCAAAGCGGCGTTTTGATAAAAAAATATTGTCCCCGAACCGATGGGAAAAGTCTTAACATCAATGCAGAATAGAAAGTGCTCATCTTTTATTTCCCGGGAGGGGAAATGTCGCGCGTGTCGCAGGCGAGGAACCTGGGTAAATATTTCCTCCTCATTGATAACATGCTGGTTGTGTTGGGGTTCTTTGTTGTCTTCCCGCTGATCTCTATCCGCTTCGTGGATCAAATGGGTTGGGCCGCCGTCATGGTCGGTATTGCCCTCGGCCTGCGTCAGTTTATTCAGCAAGGTCTGGGTATTTTCGGCGGCGCTATCGCCGACCGTTTTGGTGCAAAACCAATGATTGTTACTGGTATGCTGATGCGTGCCGCCGGATTCGCCACGATGGGGATCGCCCACGAACCCTGGCTGCTGTGGTTTTCCTGCTTTCTCTCGGGCCTTGGCGGCACGTTGTTTGATCCCCCTCGTTCAGCGCTGGTGGTCAAACTGATCCGCCCAGAGCAACGCGGTCGTTTTTTCTCCCTGTTGATGATGCAAGACAGTGCTGGTGCGGTCATTGGTGCCTTGTTGGGCAGTTGGTTGTTGCAATATGACTTTCGTCTGGTCTGCGCCACGGGGGCGATTTTGTTTGTACTGTGTGCGGCATTTAACGCCTGGTTATTACCCGCCTGGAAACTCTCCACCGTGCGCACACCGGTCCGTGAAGGGATGGCGTGCGTAATGCGCGATAAACGTTTTGTTACCTATGTCCTGACGCTGGCGGGCTACTATATGCTGGCCGTTCAGGTGATGTTAATGCTGCCGATTATGGTTAACGACGTCGCCGGAGCGCCTTCTGCTGTTAAATGGATGTATGCTATTGAAGCATGTCTGTCGTTAACGTTGCTCTACCCTATCGCCCGCTGGAGCGAAAAACGTTTTCGCCTGGAGCACCGACTGATGGCCGGGCTACTGGTAATGTCGTTAAGCATGATGCCCGTCGGCATGGTCAGCAGCCTGCAACAACTCTTCACCCTGATTTGCCTGTTTTATATCGGATCGATCATTGCCGAACCTGCACGTGAAACCCTTAGCGCCTCGCTGGCTGATGCCCGGGCACGCGGTAGCTATATGGGATTTAGTCGTCTGGGGCTGGCAATTGGCGGCGCCATCGGTTATATCGGCGGCGGTTGGTTATTTGATCTGGGAAAATCGGCGCAACAGCCGGAACTACCGTGGATGATGTTGGGCATCATTGGCATCATCACTTTTCTTGCGCTGGGTTGGCAATTTAGCCAAAAACGCGCCGCGCGTCGGTTACTGGAACGCGATGCCTGAAAAATACCGTCAAACAAGCGTCATTCAATTTGCTATCATCAATAGCGATGTCATCCTGACCAGTCTGGCGCGGACTGTCTCAGTTTTAAGTTTTTTCTGCTGGCGGGATTAACGCTGGTAGCACATGCTGCGTTGTGTCAGGATATTGACGCAGATTTCATGTCGAGGATTACCATGAACAAATTTTTATTTGCCGCTGCACTCATCATCAGCGGCCTGCTCGTTGGCTGTAATCAACTCACCCAGTACACCATTAGTGAACAAGAAATTAACCAGTCGCTTGAGAAACATAATCACTTTTCAAAAGATATTGGTTTGCCCGGCGTGGCGGATGTACATATCGTCCTGACGAACCTGGCCAGTCAGATTGGGCGCGAAGAACCGAACAAGATTACTCTAACCGGGGATGCCAATCTGAATATGAACTCTCTGTTCGGCAGCCAGAAAGCAACCATGAAACTGAAGCTGAAAGCACTGCCTGTGTTTGATAAAGAAAAAGGAGCTATCTTCCTGAAAGAGATGGAAGTGGTCAGCTCAGCGGTACAACCGGAGAAAATGCAGACGGTGATGCAAACGCTGCTTCCCTATTTAAATCAGGCATTACGCAACTACTTTAACCAGCAACCAGCTTACATCCTGCGCGAAGATGGCAGCAAAGGTGAAGCAATGGCGAAAAAACTGGCGAAAGGTATTGAGGTGAAACCAGGCGAGATAGTCATTCCATTCACTGATTAATCACGAGGGCGCATTCGCGCCCTTTATTTTTCGTGCAAAGGAAAACGTTTCCGCTTATCCTTTGTGTCCGGCAAAAACATCCCTTCAGCCGGAGCATAGAGATTAATGACTGCACCATCCCAAGTATTAAAGATCCGCCGCCCAGACGACTGGCACCTTCACCTCCGCGATGGCGACATGTTAAAAACTGTCGTGCCATATACCAGCCAAACCTATGGTCGGGCCATCGTAATGCCCAATTTGGCTCCGCCCGTAACGACCGTTGAGGCTGCCGTAGCATATCGCCAGCGTATCCTTGACGCCGTACCTGCCGGGCACAATTTCACCCCGCTGATGACCTGTTATTTAACCGATTCGCTGGATCCTAATGAGCTGGAGCGTGGATTTAACGAAGGCGTGTTCACCGCTGCAAAACTTTACCCGGCAAACGCAACCACCAACTCCAGCCACGGTGTGACATCGGTTGACGCAATTATGCCGGTACTTGAGCGCATGGAAAAAATCGGTATGCCGCTACTGGTGCATGGTGAAGTGACACATGCAGATATCGACATTTTTGATCGTGAAGCGCGCTTTATTGAAAGCGTGATGGAACCGCTGCGCCAGCGTCTGACCGCGCTGAAAGTCGTTTTTGAGCACATCACCACCAAAGACGCTGCCGACTATGTTCGTGACGGAAATGAACGACTGGCTGCTACCATCACTCCCCAGCATCTGATGTTTAACCGTAACCATATGCTGGTTGGCGGCGTGCGTCCTCACCTGTACTGCCTGCCGATTCTCAAACGAAACGTGCATCAGCAAGCACTGCGTGAACTGGTCGCCAGTGGTTTTGAACGCGTGTTTCTCGGTACCGATTCTGCGCCGCATGCGCGTCATCGCAAAGAGAGTAGCTGCGGCTGTGCGGGCTGTTTTAATGCGCCTACAGCGCTGAGCAGTTACGCCACCGTCTTTGAAGAGATGAATGCGCTGCAACACTTTGAAGCGTTTTGCTCCTTAAACGGCCCGAAATTCTACGGGCTGCCGATCAATGAGTCATTTATTGAACTGGTACGCGAAGAGCAGCAAGTTGCTGAGAGTATTGCCCTGACGGATGACACACTGGTGCCTTTCCTGGCTGGGGAAACGGTACGCTGGTCTGTTAAGCAATAAAATATATAGCTGCCTGTTGTCTTTAGGTTATTTTACCTGTATAAATAACCAGTATATTCAACAGGGGGCTATTATGCGAATTGAAGTCACCATAGCGAAAACATCGCCACTACCCACTGGAGCCATTGATGCTCTGGCGGGTGAACTTTCTCGCCGCATTCAATATGCGTTTCCAGACGATGACACTCACGTTTCGGTACGTTATGCGGCGGTAAATAACTTATCAGTTATTGGCGCGGTAAAAGAAGATAAACAGCGCATTAGCGAAATTCTACAAGAAACGTGGGAAAGCGCCGATGATTGGTTTGTCAGCGAATAATATGCAGTAATGTTTGTTTTGCCGGGTCGCCCCGGCTTTTTTATTTTACTTAATAGCGACGTGTACAAAATGTTTACACTTCCTCAAAATAATTGCACAATATGCTAAAAAAATATGAATGACATGCTGTTTTATTGTTCATATAAATCTTAAAGGCAAAAAATTATCTTCTTCCCCCTTTAAAAATTCGGTGAATACCCTTACTTATTGGTATACTGAAGTTGCTTCAGATAAAAATGCATTGAACCTCGAATAACGTTGTCTAGTAACACGAATTAGGGGGCCATGATGGAAAAAAATAATGAAGTCATTCAGACTCATCCGCTCGTTGGGTGGGACATCAGCACCGTTGATAGCTATGATGCGCTGATGTTGCGTTTGCACTACCAGACCCCAAATAAATCCGAGCAGGAAGGGACTGAAGTTGGTCAAACGCTCTGGTTAACCACTGATGTTGCCAGACAATTTATTTCGATATTAGAAGCAGGAATCGCCAAAATTGAATCTGGTGATTTCCAGGTAAACGAGTATCGGCGTCATTAACATGACATGACCATCCACCCTAAAGGCACCTGAACGGTGCCTTTATCATTTCTGGGTTGTATATCTGCATTCAGTTAATTACTCTGCTTAAACCATGAGAGCAGAGAGAAAAAAATGAAATACGATCTCATCATTATTGGCAGCGGTTCTGTAGGCGCCGCCGCCGGGTATTATGCCACCCAGGCTGGTTTGAAAGTGCTGATGACCGATGCCCATATGCCGCCACATCAACACGGCAGTCACCATGGTGATACGCGATTAATTCGCCATGCTTATGGTGAGGGAGAAAAGTATGTCCCGCTGGTTCTTCGCGCACAAATCTTGTGGGATGAACTCTCCCGTCACAACGAAGATGATCCCATTTTTGTTCGTTCCGGCGTTATCAACCTTGGCCCAGCCGATTCCAAATTTCTCGCTAATGTCGCCCACAGCGCCGAACAGTGGCAACTCAACGTTGAAAAACTGGATGCCCAAGCCATTATGTCCCGTTGGCCGGAAATACGCGTCCCGGATAATTACATCGGCTTATTTGAGGCTGATTCCGGCTTTTTGCGCAGTGAACTGGCGATAAAAACCTGGATCAGGCTGGCGAATGAAGCAGGTTGCGCGCAACTGTTTAACTGCCCGGTCACCGCAATTCGTCATGACGACAACGGCGTCACGATTGAAACGCCTGACGGCGAGTATCAGGCGAAGAAAGCGATTGTTTGCGCGGGAACATGGGTGAAAGACCTGCTGCCTGAACTACCTGTACAGCCGGTACGTAAAGTGTTCGCCTGGTACCAGGCTGATGGTCGTTATAGCGTAAAAAATAAATTCCCGGCCTTTACCGGTGAACTACCCAATGGTGATCAATACTACGGTTTTCCTGCCGAAAACGATGCCCTGAAGATTGGTAAACATAACGGCGGTCAATTGATCCACTCCCCAGATGAACGTGTTCCGTTTGCAGAAATTGCCAGCGATGGTTCAGAAGCCTTCCCGTTCTTGCGCCAGGTATTACCCGGTATCGGCTGCTGCCTGTACGGCGCGGCCTGCACTTATGATAATTCGCCGGATGACGATTTTATTATTGATACCCTGCCAGGTCACGACAATACGCTGCTGATTACCGGCCTGAGCGGGCATGGTTTTAAATTTGCTTCGGTATTAGGGGAAATAGCCGCCAACTTTGCGCAAGGTAAAAACAACGATTTTGATTTAACACCTTTTAGACTTTCCCGTTTCCAATAATCATCTAAACGGCCTCAATCATGAGGCCGTTTTTACAGGAGATTTTAATGCGCCGGCTGGTGAACTATCTCATTAATAATATTCGCGAGCATCTCATGCTTTATCTTTTTCTCTGGGGGGTACTGGCGATTATGGATCTTATCTACGTGTTTTATTTTTAATCAACGCTCAGTGAAGCAAATTGACAAAGATTTAATTTATCTTTCATTTAGCGCACGTGAATAGACAAATTTGTTCCGCCAGTCGTCTCCCGTCATTAGCAACCTGAACCGACTAAACTCACGATAATTTTTTCATTACTAAATCAAAATCATTGAAATAAATATCATTCATAACACTGGAAGCAACAGCGATTGCTCAAGAGCAAAGCGCCTTATTTCTCTGGCTCTGATATTCTCAACGTTGCGTTCAGACATCCACGGGACTTATTAAAGATTTTATTACCATTCTCACGCCCAGCACGGCGCCGTCGCTGTTCCTCTGCCGGTAACGTGCTCTCTTCATCGCAAATCTCACTACAACAACCGTTGAATTTCTCGGCACACGCCGGACACTGGATAAATAACAGATGGCAACCATCATTTTTACAGTTTGTATGACTGTCGCAAAGTGCGCCGCACTGATGGCAATGCGCAATAATTTCGTCAGAGATACGCTCGCCCATCCGCTCGTCAAAAACAAAATTTTTGCCAACAAAACGCACCGGCAAGCCTTGCTCTCGCGCCTTACGAGCGTATTCAATAATACCGCCTTCAATATGCCAGACTTTATTGAATCCGTTATGCTTCATCCAGGCACTGGCTTTTTCACAACGAATACCTCCCGTGCAATACATCACGATTTTTTTATCTTTATGCGCCTGCATCATCTCTACGGCTTTCGGTAACTGCTCGCGGAAAGTATCAGCCGGAATTTCCAGCGCATTTTCAAAATGTCCGACCTCATATTCGTAGTGATTACGCATATCTATGAACAACGTATTGGGATCGTCAAGCAAAGCGTTAACTTCCGCCGCTTGCAGATACTCCCCTACGTTACTGGCATCAAACCGGGGATCATTAATACCGTCGGCGACAATTCGGTCGCGCACCTTCATGCGCAGTACCCAGAAGGATTTCCCGTCATCATCCAGCGCAATATTAAACCGTAACCCTTCTAAAGCGGGATCGAAGGCATATAACTGTGCGCGAAATGTTTCAACATAGTTCGCAGGTACGCTGATTTGCGCGTTGATCCCTTCATGCGCCAGATAGACCCGACCAAAAATATTTAGCGCAGTAAATAACTGGTATAAGGCATCGCGAGTCACTTTTGGGTCGGCGATGTGAAAATATTTATAGAACGAAATGGTGGTGCGAGGTTCGTTTTCGGCCAGCATTCTGGCTTTCAGCGCGTCGTTGGAAATGCGGTTGTGTAACACTGGCATGGTGTACGATTCCTGCAAGGTGGGGGAGATAAAATCCGGCGCATGATATAGCAATTATCGATAATTAACATCCACATATTTTACGCTACATTTACGCATTAAAAATTATTAATTATTTACACTCATATCCATTTAACCCAATCTCCAGTCTCAAATTTTGGTTGAGGGAGAAAAAATGCGACAATACATACAATTATCCTTATAGGTTGAAAGACAGGATTGATATGACGAATCTCCCCAAGTTCTCCACCGCACTGCTTCACCCGCGTTATTGGTTAACCTGGTTGGGTATTGGCGTACTTTGGTTGGTCGTGCAATTGCCTTACCCGGTTATCTATCGCCTCGGCTGTGTATTAGGGCGCCTGGCGTTACGCTTTATGAAACGACGCGCCCAAATTGCATATCGCAATCTGGAGTTGTGCTTCCCGGAGATGAGCGAGCAAGAACGCCATGAGATGATAGTAAAGAATTTCGAATCCGTTGGCATGGGACTCATGGAAACCGGCATGGCATGGTTCTGGCCGAACCGCCGTATTGCCCGCTGGACGGAAATAATCGGCTTAGAAAATATTCGTGATATACGGGCGCAAAAGCGCGGCATCCTGTTAATCGGTATCCATTTTCTGACGCTGGAACTGGGCGCACGGCAATTTGGTATGAAAACACCGGGTATTGGCGTCTATCGTCCTAACGATAACCCACTGCTTGATTGGTTGCAGACCTGGGGTCGCCTGCGCTCAAATAAATCGATGCTGGATCGCAAAGATTTAAAAGGAATAATCAAAGCACTAAAGAAAGGCGAAATGGTCTGGTATGCGCCGGATCATGATTACGGCCCGCGTTCAAGTGTTTTTGTACCATTATTTGCCGTTGAACAGGCGGCAACCACAACCGGCACCTGGATGTTGGCACGAACATCTGGCGCGTGTCTGGTGCCGTTCGTTCCACGTCGTAAGCCGGACGGCAAAGGCTATCAGTTGATCATACTGCCGCCAGAATGTTCACCGCCGCTGGATAACGCTGAAACCACCGCGGCATGGATGAATAAAGTGATCGAAAAATGCATAATGATGGCGCCAGAGCAATATATGTGGCTGCATCGCCGCTTTAAAACACGCCCGGAAGGCGTCCCTTCACGTTATTAATCCTTCTCTGATAAGCCGGATAGGATGTACCAACATCACATCCGGCAACAATACCCACGGCTGATTTAGTGATAAAAGCTCTCTCCATTGCACCACCTATAAGTCAGGCGCATAATTAGCGTGCTTATCTTTTATTCTCCTGGTCACCGCGCTCCGGCGCATCAACAGCGGATTGCTATGTCACCTTCCGATAATGACACCTCCATAAACTGGAAACGAAACCTGATCGTTGCCTGGCTAGGCTGTTTTCTCACTGGTGCCGCCTTCAGTCTGGTAATGCCATTCTTACCCCTCTACGTTGAGCAACTTGGCGTTACAGGCCACTCAGCCCTGAATATGTGGTCCGGCATAGTCTTCAGTATTACCTTTTTATTCTCCGCCATCGCCTCGCCGTTCTGGGGGGGACTTGCCGACCGTAAAGGCAGGAAAATCATGCTATTGCGCTCAGCTCTCGGCATGAGCATCGTGATGGTGCTGATGGGGCTGGCGCAAAATATCTGGCAGTTTTTGATCCTGCGTGCGCTGCTTGGTTTGCTTGGCGGATTTGTTCCCAACGCTAACGCCTTAATCGCCACTCAGGTTCCACGCAATAAAAGCGGCTGGGCGCTGGGTACGCTTTCCACCGGTGGCGTCAGCGGCGCACTGCTCGGCCCAATGGCTGGCGGACTGCTTGCAGATAACTATGGCTTACGTCCCGTTTTCTTTATCACTGCCAGCGTATTGATACTCTGCTTCTTCGTCACCCTCTTTTGTATCAAAGAGAAATTCAAGCCAGTTAGCAAAAAAGAGATGCTCCACATGCGAGAAGTGGTGACCTCGCTTAAAAATCCGAAACTGGTACTTAGCCTGTTTGTCACAACGTTAATAATCCAGGTGGCGACCGGTTCTATCGCGCCAATCCTGACACTCTATGTTCGTGAACTGGCGGGCAGCGTCAGTAACATTGCTTTTATCAGCGGTATGATCGCTTCTGTTCCCGGTGTTGCTGCGCTACTTAGTGCACCACGACTCGGCAAACTTGGCGATCGTATCGGACCAGAAAAGATCCTGATTACCGCGTTGATCTTTTCCGTGCTGTTGTTGATCCCTATGTCCTACGTGCAAACGCCACTGCAATTGGGCATTTTACGTTTTCTACTCGGTGCTGCCGACGGTGCGCTGCTTCCCGCCGTGCAAACACTGCTGGTTTATAATTCGTCCAACCAAATCGCCGGACGCATTTTCAGCTACAACCAGTCATTTCGCGACATTGGCAACGTCACGGGACCGTTGATGGGCGCGGCTATCTCAGCAAATTATGGTTTCCGTGCCGTATTTCTGGTTACCGCCAGTGTTGTTCTGTTCAACGCAATCTATTCGTGGAACAGTTTACGCCGTCGCCGATTACCTCAAGTATCGAACTGATTTTTCGCCTTTCATACTTGCAAAAGCGGAGAATCAGCTATTCTTTTCCCTGAATCCTCATCAAATCAAAGGGAGAATCGTGATGACTATGTACGCAACGCTTGAAGAAGCCATTGATGCCGCTCGCGAGGAGTTTCTTGCTGATAATCCAGGCCTCGAGGCTGAAGATGCGAATGTACAGCAGTTCAATATGCAGAAATATGTTCTGCAAGACGGCGACATCATGTGGCAAGTTGAGTTTTTTGCTGAAGAAGGCGAGGAAGGTGAATGCCTGCCTGTGCTCAGCGGTGAGGCCGCACAAAGCGTCTTTGACGGCGATTATGATGAGATAGAGCTTCGCCAGGAGTGGCAGGAAGAGAATACACTGCATGAATGGGATGAAGGTGAATTCCAGCTTGAGCCGCCTCTGGATACCGAAGAAGGACGCACCGCTGCCGATGAGTGGGATGAGCGTTAATTATTCGTACGGGCCGTGATGAATATCAATCGGTAGCAGTAAAGTATCAATAACCAGAGAAAACGGCAGATCGAGGATCGTGACATAGCGCCATGCAGAATCACGAACGTCCCATTGCACCCCAGGATAATATTGGTTGCCATGCCCCTGCCCTGGCATGGTGCGGCTAATGATACTGCCGCATCCGCTAAGCAGGGCGACCATGATGCCGACTACAATGAAACGCATTTGATACCTCTTTCGTAAAAAAATACCGGCATTACGCCGGTATTTTTATTGCTGGAAAAGTGCTCGTTGTTTCGCTGGATGCATGACCGTCTTATCAGGGTCACAAACATCGCGGTCTGGAGCGTAGCACATCAGGCATCCAGACCTTCACTGCGAAGTTGCATCAGGTTTACGCAATGCCAGCGGATTCAACGTTATCCCTTCATAGTAACTCACCCACGACGAATACTTCTCTGGGGAGTTCCACACCCGGAAATGCAGGCGCGCCATGGTCACTGGATCGCTCAACAGCACCAAACGACGATCGCGATTCAGCTTCTCTGGTGTCTCGTTCAGCGCCTGTTCGACATGACGATCGCGAGCAATTTCCAGCACCTTACTGACCCGGTGACGCGCAGTGGCCATTGCCGTTGCCAGAGCGTTAAATGACGGATTAAACACGGCATGCATAAACCCATCATCCAGTGCGCGTTGTCGGTTCATTTCCAGGAAACGGTCCGTGTCGACCAGCACCTGCGGCGGCGAATACTCTTCCGGGATCAGGAACAACTTCCAGCGTTTGGTACGCAGCCCCACGGTTGTCCGGCTGGAGATCACCGAAACAAACGGTGACAGAATCAACGAGAAGACAATTGGCGCCAGCCAGAACAGGAATCGCAGATCCAGCCATGCCATGCCAACTGCCCACACTAATCCCAACAGCAACTGTGAGCCATGACGTTTGAATGCTTCCCCCCAGGAGGTGGAATCATCATCGCGTTGCGGTGAATTCCATACCACTTCCCAACCGAGGAAAGCACTGACCACGAATACGGTATGGAACAGCATACGAACTGGCGCCAACAGCACTGAGAACAACACTTCCAGCAGCAGCGATAACGTAACGCGCCAGAAGCCGCCATATTCTTTCGTTCCTTTGCACCAGATAAGCAGAATACTCAACAACTTCGGCAGGAACAGCAGTACCATCGTTGAGGCAAACAGGGCAATCGCCAGTTCGGGACGCCACTGCGGCCAGACCGGAAATAACTGCCGGGGTTGCAGGAAGTATTGCGGTTCAGTCAGCGCGTGCACCACCTGCAATGCGGTAGAGAGCGCCAGGAACATAAACCACAGCGGCGCGGAAAGATAAGACATTACGCCTGTCAGGAACACCGCGCGGTGAACCGGATGCATCCCTTTAACCAGGAACAGACGGAAGTTCATCAGGTTACCGTGGCACCAGCGACGATCGCGTTTTAGCTCATCAAGCAGGTTAGGCGGCAGTTCTTCATAAGAACCAGGGAGATCGTAAGCAATCCATACCCCCCAACCTGCACGGCGCATCAGCGCGGCTTCCACGAAGTCGTGTGACAGAATGGAGCCAGCAAAAGACCCTTCGCCTGGCAGCGGCGCCAGCGCACAGTGTTCAATAAACGGTTTCACGCGGATAATCGCGTTATGTCCCCAGTAGTGCGACTCACCCAGTTGCCAGAAATGCAAACCGGCAGTGAACAGTGGCCCATATACACGGGTCGCAAACTGCTGGCAGCGCGCATACAGCGTATCCATACCGGACGCTTTCGGCGATGACTGGATAATCCCGGCATTCGGGTTGGCTTCCATCAGACGCACCAGGCCGCACAGACAATCGCCGGTCATCACCGAGTCAGCATCCAGCACCACCATGTAGCTGTACTGGCTGCCCCAGCGGCGGCAGAAATCATCAATGTTGCCGCTTTTACGCTTCACGCGGCGGCGACGACGGCGATAGAAAATCTGCCCTTCGCCCTGCACTTCGGCGATCAGTTCCATCCAGGCTTTTTGTTCCGCCACACAGATATCCGGGTTGTAACTATCGCTCAGAATATAAACATCAAAATGTTTGGCATTACCTGTCGCTTTCACTGACTCCCACGTCGCACGCAGACCTGCAAAAACGCGGCTCACATCTTCGTTGCAGATAGGCATGATCAATGCCGTACGGTGCTCCGGGTTTAGCGGTTCATCACCCACGGTTGAAGCGGAAATACTATATTTATCGCGACCAATAAGCAGTTGCAGGAAGCCCATCAACGCCGTCCAGAAACCGGCGGACACCCAGCAAAACAGTACCGCGAAGAGGATCAGGATACCGGTTTGCAGCATATAAGGCAGGAGCTGCATAAAGGAAACCCACAGATCCTGACCGACCATATCAACCGGGTTAATCAACGCCCAGCCCTGATACGGGAGGATAGTCTTCATATACCAGGTCGCGACAACGGTTTGTGCCAGCGTCAGGACCAGCAGGATGTAACGGCGGATTGTCCCGACGGTACGCCACTTTTGCTCACTCTCCTGCTCTTCTTTGGTCAATCGCGCCAGATAACGTGGCGTAACGTCGCGTCCACGCAAACGATCCCAGAAGCGTCCTACCGGGTTAGTACGCCATGGATCGGGAAACATAGAAGAGCGTTTTGCTTTCGGCATTGCCTTAAGTTGGTCACGCCCCTCATCGTCTTTGACTAATTGCCCGTCAGCGAGAGAATCCGGCCAGGCTTGTTCAAGACGTGCCTTTACCGATCCTTGCGGGGAGTCATCCTCCCGCGCATAGATACGATGTTCGGCATCCAGCGCCTGATGAACGGCGCGGATATCAGTCTTCGGCAATGCCGCTTTCTCGCTTGCGGAGACAGGCATTGCGTCAATGTACTCAGTTGTCTTATTCATTGGCAGGTAACTGGTAGCTCCAGGTTTCACTCAACGTCTGATCGGCATTAACCAGGGCAGCACGCATTTCGGTGGTTTTCTTGGCATCTTTCACTTTCACACGCATTACCAGACGCCAGCCTTTAGTCACCGGGTTATAACGCACCGTACTTTCTACAATCTCACCATTATCACCAATGCTGGTTTGTGCCGTGACTGGAGTATCCTCTGGCAGCTTTTTCATTTCAGCGCCAGTAAAATCGACCACAAAGGCGATAGTGCCGTCAGGCTGGCGAATCAGGTTTGACTGTTTAACATCGCCCGTTGAACGACGAGTCTGCTGCACCCAGGCATTATCAGGCGCGTGTAGTTTGTCTTCGTCACGACTGAAGGTGATGGTGTATTTAAAATTCATCTCCTTGCCTGGTTCCGGCAGTTGGTCCGGTGTCCAGTAAGCAACGATGTTATCGTTGGTTTCATCGTTGGTCGGAATTTCTACCAGCTCAACGCTACCTTTGCCCCACTCCCCTTTCGGGGTTACCCAGGCGCTAGGGCGCAAATCGTAACGATCGTCGAGATCTTCAAAGCGCGAGAAATCGCGTCCACGCTGCAACAAACCGAAACCTTGCGGATTTTCCATGGCGAAGCTGCTGACCGCCAGATGTTTCGGGTTATTCAGCGGACGCCAGATCCACTCACCGTTGCCGGCGTGGATAGATAAGCCGTTAGAATCGTGCAATTCCGGGCGGTAGTTGGTTGTCGGAGACGGTTGATTTGGCCCGAACAGGAACATACTGGTTAACGGCGCAACGCCCAATTTGCCGACTTTATCGCGCAGGTAAATTTTCGACTGCACATCGACAACCGTGTCACGCCCCGGCATGACAACAAACTTATAAGCCCCTGCCGCACGTGGAGAGTCCAGCAATGCATAGATTGTTAAACGTTTGTCAGTTGGTTTTGGACGCTCAATCCAGAACTCTTTAAAACGTGGAAATTCTTCACCAGATGGCAACGCGGTATCAATTGCCAGACCTCGAGCGGAAAGGCCGTAAACCTGCCCTGCGCCAATGACGCGGAAATAGCTAGCCCCGAGCATGCTGACGATTTCATCGTTTTTATCTTTGCTGTTGATCGGGTAAAGCACTTTAAAACCAGCGAAACCAAGGTCTTTTACCGTGTCTTTGTCATGCTGAACATCGCCGAAAGTGAAATAATCCGGGCTGTATTTGATTCGTTTTACTGCGGTTGCAGTGACTTCATTTATTTTGACCGGTGTATCGAAGTACATACCCTGATGGTAGAACTCGAGCTTGAATGGGGTCTTCAGATTATTCCAATAAGCTTTATCATGGTTAAACTGGATCTGCTGATAGTCCGCGTATTTCATATCACGGAAGACGGAGGGCAAGTTGCTTTTCGGCGCCTCATAGCCTTTCCCGGCTAAGGATTGAGCTTGCTTAGCGACATCGTCAATGCTGAATGCCCAGCTTGAAGATGTATACAGGGTTAACATTACTGCAGCACTCAACCAACGCATTTTCATCATTTGTAGTTTATGTTTCATAATTAGTAAGCACTTCCCCCTTTGTGTGCTTATATCGATCCGATCTATTTTAATGGATAACCAGCCATTCCGACAACAGAATCCCGGTATTGTTCAGCGCACTGGCTCATGGATTAAACACCTGGTCACAACCATTTTCACTTTCCGTGCTTCTCCTAAAGACAGAAGCGACGAGTTCGTGTAGGGTTTGCCAGCAAATTTATTTATCTACCGTCTTACAAACGCTCCCATTCTGGTTAGTGGTAGTGGTTATGCCATGCAGAACAGCCATGAAGCTCGCGCCGCGTGCGGTCAGGCTGGCTCTCTTGTGGTAAAAATCCTAAAGGCATTACCCGACAGGGATAAGACGAAAAATCCGAGATTAGTTAACCATATATGAACCCAGTACCCGCGCAGCGTGAATATTTCCTCGACTCCATCCGCGCCTGGCTGATGTTGTTAGGGATCCCTTTTCATATTTCTTTAATCTATTCAAGCCATACCTGGCATGTGAATAGCGCAGAACCGTCATGGTGGCTGACTCTTTTTAATGACTTCATCCACGCGTTCCGCATGCAGGTATTTTTCGTTATTTCTGGATATTTTTCCTACATGCTATTTTTACGCTACCCATTGAAAAAATGGTGGAAAGTACGTGTCGAACGTGTAGGAATCCCGATGTTAACGGCCATTCCTCTGCTCACTTTGCCACAATTCATTATGTTGCAATATGTCAAAGGCAAAGCGGAAACCTGGCCCGAACTATCCTTGTATGACAAATATAATACGCTGGCCTGGGAATTAATTTCTCACCTATGGTTTTTGTTAGTTCTGGTCATCATGACGACAATTTGCGTATGGATATTTAAACGCATCAGAAATAATTTAGAAAAATCTGATAAAGCGAATAAAAAATTCTCAATGATTAAGCTTTCGTTGCTTTTTTTATTCCTCGGAATCAGTTATGCGGCAATAAGAAGAACGATTTTTATTGTTTATCCACCTATTTTAAGTGACGGCATGTTCAATTTTATTGTCATGCAAACGTTATTTTATTTGCCATTCTTTATTTTGGGAGCTCTGGCTTTTATTTTCCCTAATCTTAAATCCTTGTTTACCACGCCATCTCGTGGCTGCACACTCGCTGCCGCATTGGCGTTTGCCGCTTATTTACTCAACCAGCGCTACGGCAGCGGCGACGCCTGGATGTATGAAACCGAATCAGTGATCACGATGGTACTTGGCCTGTGGATGGTAAATGTGGTCTTCTCCTTTGGACACCGATTGCTTAATTTTCAGTCGGCACGAGTAACCTATTTTGTAAACGCATCGCTGTTTATTTACCTGGTTCACCACCCATTAACGCTGTTTTTCGGTGCATACATTACTCCGCATATCACATCAAATCTGCTGGGTTTTCTCTGTGGTCTGGTATTCGTGGTGGGGCTTGCGATAATTCTGTACGAAATTCATTTACGCATCCCATTGTTGAAGTTTTTGTTCTCAGGCAAGCCGATCGTGAAGCGTGAAAATGATAAAGCGCCAGCCCAATAAGCAACGCTTACAACAACCATTCAACGGGCAATATTGACGCCAGTCGGACCATAACCCGCTTCCAGAAACCGGTGGCGGGTTCTTTTTTGAGGATAATCTCTTCCTTCCCATGACGATCGACCCAGTTGATCCGCCCCCAACGGTCCAGACGAAGCTGCCATGCCACATCATACTGACTCTGAATAAAGCGTTTATCGATTAATTGCGCCAGTGTCCCGCTCTCTATCACAAAACCCATTTCAGTATTGAGCAAAGTTGAACGCGGGTCGAAATTGAATGAACCAATAAACACCGTCTTGTCATCGATACTAAACGTCTTAGCATGCAGGCTGGCGCCGGAATTACCGGTTATGCCGCGATCGTGCAATGTGCCGCTTTGTTCTCTCGTTGGCTTCAGTTCATACAATTCAACGCCATAGCGGAGCAGTTTTTTACGCCAGCGCGCGTATCCGGCATGTACCACCGCGACGTCATTGGCGGCCAGCGAGTTAGTTAAAATGGCAATTTTCACTCCTCTTCTGACCATTCGTAGTAACTGCGCCACGCCTGCGCGCGTCGGCACAAAATAGGCCGAAATAATATCGATGCGTTCACTGGGTGAGCCCATGATATCAAACAGGCGCTGCGGCAGTAGTGAATGGCGCTTTGCCTTACCTTCTCCTTTTGCTGGATCATCGCTTAACAAACGCGTTTTTGCCCAAATTAGCGGCAAAGTTCCTTCAACCAGTTGATTCATTAACGGGCTGGCTCTCAGTTTGCATAAATAACGCTGCGTGATGGGATCATTGTTCCAGGATGCAGGCAGTTCTATACGATCAGCCATTTCACCTTCGGCAACATCCAGAACCTGCTGCAGTGGTGAAACTGACTTGCAATACCAGTAACGGACAAAATCATCCGCAACGTCCTCTACGACCGGACCTATAGCCATGACATCTAAATCAGAAAAAAGGAGCTCTTCCCCTGCGCCAAAATAGGCATCACCAATATTTCGTCCGCCCACCAGCGTCACCACGCCATCAACAGTAAAGCTTTTATTGTGCATACGGCGATTGAGGCGAGAGAAGTCAGTGAGATAACCAAGCGGACGCAATAAACGAAACGAAAAAGGATTGAAAAGCCGGACTTCAATGCGCGGGTGGCTATCGAGTAAACGTAAAATGCCATCAAGCCCCGGCGTATTGTTATCATCCAGCAACAAACGGACGCGAACGCCACGCTTCGCCGCAGCCAACAGAGCGGAAAATAGCAGCCTTCCCGACATATCGTCCTGCCAGATGTAATACTGAACATCCAGCGTATGTTCCGCCAACTCTGCGAGGCGATATCGTGCAGCAAATGCATCCAGACTTTTATCAAGGGGGAGAATGCCGCACAGTCCAGGATGTTGCGAACACAGTGGCAACACCGCACTTGCTAGCCGGGGTAAATCATTCATCGCCTTGTTGGGTAAGGAGTCTTTCGTAGAGGTGGGCATTTTCAGCATCATAACAGACAAAGTATACCTGCTCAGGTAAAGCGTGACGGGTCATAAATTCCGCAACAGTTTTTACGGCTATTTCAGCCGCCGCAGCACGTGGGTAACCGTATACCCCCGTGCTAATGGCAGGAAAAGCCACTGACGCATAGCCATTCGCCGCTACCAGCCGCAGACTATTGAGATAGGCATCCTGCAATAGTTGATCTTCATTTTGTTCGCCGCCACGCCAGACAGGTCCAACGGTATGCACCACAGCTTTAGCGGGAAGACTGCCTGCAAGAGTAATGACTGCATGCCCCGTAGGGCAATCGCCCTGTAGTTGGCGTACTTTTAAACAGGCATCCAACAACGCAGGACCGGCAACACGATGAATAGCGCCATCAACGCCGCCGCCCCCCATTAATGATGGGTTCGCCGCATTAACAATAACATCAACGGTAAGTTTGGTAATATCGCCCTGCACAACATGGATACGCGATTTCATAACGCCTCCTTACACTCTCTTGTTTCTTAAGTGTATAGCAGGGGCTTTAGAGAAATCGCATTTTTCTTGTCAGTTAGCATGAGTTGTTCAGGAACTTAGTGATATTCGATGTTCATCACCGCCAGCTTTTTTTGCTCATCAATGTATTGCATTTTCACCGAGGCAATTTGTGCATTTTTAACTTTGCCGCTCATAAGTTCCTTGCCGGAATAAGATTGGGTATGAACGACCCCATTCTGCATACAGGTTATTTTTACGGGGACATGCATAGCGCTGAGTTCACATGCAGGCTCCACTATTTCGCCGCGAAAATGGATAACACCACCTTGCACATTGTTACCAGCGATTGTAAAGAAAGAGAAAAACAGGCTACCGAGAATAAGGGTATTTAAGAACGATCTGTACATTTTTTATATTTCCTCAATGATTAATCATCCTTGAGGCTGTGTTGTCCATGCATTCAGATTGTCCGATTCGCATTAGACCATTCTCTTACAGTTTACTTAATATCCACTATATCAGGGTATTAAGACGATCCTGAAGAGGGTGGCCATTGTTGTGATAAATGAAGCGACTGTCCATCGGACACCGTCACGACAATTTTCACGCGATCGTCCGGGGAAATATTTAAACTCAACTTCGTCAGAGCAATGGGTTGATTAGCGGGCAATGAGAGGGTCTTTTCTTGCTTCGTCTGACTTTGTCCAGAACTGCCTTCACGTAAAGACATAATTTGTACCCGACACAAGCAAGACTGTGTCAGTGTAACTTCAGGAACAATGGTGTACATGTCGCCTTGCTGGGTCGTATTAAAGGTAATCTGGCTGGAAAGTGCCGCAAGGAGTAATAACGCGTTCATCTTTTTCTCCCGAAAAAAAACAGGGCTTCCGCCCTGTTTTCTGTCATACAAATTTTGTATTAGTACTGATGGGCAGTCGCGTTGTTGCCAAAGCCAACCTGGGTCACGTTAACGCTGGAGTTAGATGCAGTCTGGTCAACAGCAGCACCGTTACCGCCACCGAACTGTTTAACGGTCATAGTAGAATCTTTACCATTCCACTGATCAAGAGTCGCGCTGTTACCGAAACCACGCTGAGTCAGATCGATTGAGCTGTCATCAGAACCTTGTCCAACATCTGCACCGTTACCGCCGCCGTGCTGGGTAATGGTCAGATCGGAATTTCTGGCATCAGCTTGCAGAGCAACAGCAGAGTTACCGCCACCGTACTGATAAATATTCAACTCTGAATTCGGGCCGCTGTTATTACCACCACCGCCGTGGTTGCCGCCGCCGCCGTACTGAGGAATAGAACCTGCCAGAGCGCTACCAGAGAATACGATTGCTGCAATTGCTGCTACTTTTAAAAGTTTCATGTAAAACCCCCATCGGATTGATTTAAAAGTCGTATGGAAATTAACGTTGTATCACGCGAATAGCCATTTGCGACTGTCTCTGCACTACAATTGCCGTTTTTTGAGTACCATACTGAGTAATATTTGCTTTATTACCAGAACCTTTCTGGATAATCATTGCAGTATTACCATATGCACCTTGCGAAATACTGGCATCGTTGGCATTGCCCGCCTGATCAATATATGCAAAGTTATAATCTCCTGTTTGGTCAATCTTTGCCCGGTTGCTATTACCTTCTTGCGAAACAACCGACAAAAGTTTGGAACCTCCCTGCCGCAACTGTGCACTATTATTAGCACCAGTTTGACCAATTATGGCTGCCTGATTAAATGAAGACTTGCTCAATTCATTTACCGCAAAGTTATATTCTGAGTTAGCCAGATCATAACCTGCTGCGGCTGCAATCCCAGGCGCACCCAGTATTGTTAACATCATAAATAACAATTTGTTTTTCATGTTGTCACCCTGGACCTGGTCGTACATTTAAGAAAATTAAATCATTTCAACTTGGTTGTTAACGCAAAACGTTTTTTGTTAACGCCGCGTTACGATGGAAAGTATGTCTGCGGAAATATTTTAAATAACTCACCAACAAGTTGTATTTTGATTTTATTGTTCATACCAAAGTATTAAATATCGCGTAAATACGCTGTTATTTACGCAAAAAATATTTCGCTTACTTTTAAATCCCGGTTTCTTGGCACCGAAAAATCAACTGACAGGCTCACCTCGTGGTCTACAAAGGTGAGTCTGATATGTTTCTCTGACAAGCCGTGACAAACATCGTCTTTTTACAGCAAAAATTTATCCATGGGCTCCATAGGGAAAAATAAAAAATTACTGTGCAACGGAAGAACTATAAATAAATATTTTTAACATGCATAATTAGTAACTTAGCATCATTTGTATGACTTTTTAAAATTGTGCAGTAAAATCAGAATGTACAACTTTTCTATCATTTCTAAACTCAACAAAACCCTTCCGTTAACATTTTAATATATGAGATTACATTTTGTTACACGTTTAACACTTGCTTTAAGATTTGTAATGGCTAGATTGAAATCAGATGTAATCCATTAGTTTTATATTTTACCCATTTAGGGCTGATTTATTACTACACACAGCAGTGCAGCATCTGTCAGTACTTCTGGTACCTCTATTTTATAGGGGTAGCTGTCAGATGTGCGATCAATAAAAAGCGGGGTTTCATCATGTTTAATGAAGTCCATAGTATTCATGGTCATACATTATTGTTAATTACTAAACCATCCTTGCAGGCGACAGCATTATTGCAGCATTTGAAACAATCGCTGGAAATCGCAGGAAAACTACATAATATTCAACGTTCTCTGGACGATATATCTTCTGGTTGCATTATTCTGCTGGATATGATGGAAGCGGATAAAAAACTCATCCATTACTGGCAGGATACGTTAAGCAGAAAAAACAACAATATCAAAACATTGTTGTTAAACACACCGGACGATTACCCGTACCGTGACATTGAAAACTGGCCTCATATCAACGGTGTTTTTTATGCCATGGAAGATGAAGAACGCGTAGTCAATGGATTGCAAGGCGTCTTACGCGGTGAATGCTACTTTACGCAAAAGCTTGCCAGTTACCTGATTACACACTCCGGTAACTATCGTTATAACAGCACGGAATCAGCCCTCCTTACTCATAGGGAAAAAGAGATCCTGAATAAGCTGCGTATCGGCGCTTCTAATAACGAGATCGCTCGTTCATTGTTCATTAGTGAAAATACGGTAAAAACACATCTTTATAATCTTTTCAAGAAGATAGCTGTAAAAAACCGGACTCAGGCGGTCTCATGGGCAAACGATAACCTCAGGCGATAAAGCCATGAAACGTTATTTACGCTGGATTGTGGCAGCAGAATTTCTGTTTGCCGCTGGGAATCTTCACGCCGTAGAGGTGGAAGTACCGGGGTTGTTAACTGACCATACTGTTTCATCTATTGGCCACGATTTTTATCGTGCCTTTAGTGATAAATGGGAAAGTAACTACACCGGTAATTTAACGATTAACGAAAGACCCAGTGCACGATGGGGAAGTTGGATCACAATAACGGTGAATCAGGACGTTATTTTCCAGACATTTTTATTCCCGTTGAAAAGAGACTTCGAGAAAACTGTTGTCTTTGCACTGGCGCAAACTGAAGAAGCACTAAATCGTCGCCAGATTAATCAGGCGTTATTGAGCACGGGCGATTTGGCGCACGATGAATTTTAAATAAAAATTGTTCGGAGGCTGCAATGCGTGTCAAACATGCAGTAGTTCTACTCATGCTTATTTCGCCATTAAGTTGGGCAGGAAATATGACCTTCCAGTTCCGTAATCCCAATTTTGGTGGTAACCCGAATAACGGTGCTTTTTTACTAAATAGCGCCCAGGCGCAGAACTCGTACAAAGATCCGAGCTATAACGATGACTATGGCATCGAAACGCCATCGGCATTAGACAACTTTACTCAGGCCATTCAGTCACAAATTTTAGGTGGACTGCTGTCCAATATTAATACCGGCAAACCGGGGCGCATGGTGACCAATGATTATATTGTCGACATTGCCAACCGGGATGGTCAATTACAGTTGAATGTGACAGATCGTAAGACCGGAAAAACTTCGACCATTCAGGTTTCGGGTTTACAAAATAACTCAACCGATTTTTAAGCCCCAGCTTCATAAGGAAAATAATCATGCAGCGCTTATTTGTTTTGGTTGCAGTCATGTTGCTGAGCGGATGCTTAACCGCCCCACCAAAAGAAGCCGCCAAACCAACATTAATGCCACGGGCTCAGAGCTACAAAGATTTAACCCACTTGCCAGCGCCAACAGGTAAGATCTTTGTCTCGGTATACAATATTCAGGACGAAACCGGGCAATTTAAACCCTACCCGGCGAGTAACTTCTCCACTGCCGTTCCACAAAGTGCCACAGCAATGCTGGTAACGGCGTTGAAAGATTCTCGCTGGTTTATACCGCTGGAGCGTCAGGGCTTACAAAACCTGCTTAACGAACGCAAGATTATTCGTGCAGCACAAGAAAATGGCACCGTTGCTGTCAATAACCGCATCCCCCTTCAATCTCTGACGGCAGCGAATATCATGGTTGAAGGTTCGATTATTGGTTATGAAAGCAACGTTAAGTCCGGTGGCGTTGGGGCAAGATATTTTGGTATCGGTGCCGACACGCAATACCAACTTGATCAGATTGCGGTGAACCTGCGCGTCGTCAATGTGAGTACCGGAGAGGTCCTCTCTTCGGTGAACACCAGTAAAACGATCCTTTCTTATGAAGTTCAGGCGGGAGTCTTCCGCTTTATCGACTACCAGCGGTTGCTGGAAGGTGAAGTGGGTTATACCTCTAATGAACCGGTTATGCTCTGCCTGATGTCGGCTATCGAAACGGGTGTTATTTTCCTGATTAACGACGGTATCGACCGCGGCCTGTGGGATTTGCAGAACAAAGCAGAACGGCAAAATGACATTCTTGTGAAATACCGCCATATGTCAGTACCACCAGAATCCTGATACAAAAAAGCCGGAATTTTAATCCGGCTTTTCAAACTAAAGCGTGAGAGCCCCTCACGCTTTAGTTTTTATTTGCTGATCGGGCTTAGCACTACGCGCAGCCAGCCAAAGGCCGCTGTTTTTCATCGCATAACCAAACAGCAGACCAAGCGCCAGAGAAGAGAGCACCAGTTTCCAGTCCCCCTGTCCAGCGAAAGTCGCACACGCGCCAATAAAAGTGCCCGGAACAAATGACAGTAACGTTTGTTTGGCCTGAATACACATCAGAAAAGCCACGATACCGGTTATAACATAACCGAGGATTTCCAGATGGGGAGCCTGCGCGCTACCGTAAATAATGACCATCGCCCACACCACGCCGCTTAGCAGCGTTGCAGCGGAGATCGCCAGCCCTTTCAGGCCGCCTTGCGGGCAAGCAAAGTAGGCAGTACAGCCCAGAAAGCCAGCCCAGCTTAGTAAGCCCAGGGAAACAGCCACCCATCCCCAAATACCGGAGAGAATGCCTGTTGTGATTGCAATAGAAAGAAGAATGTTCATGCCGCGCATGATAGCAGAAAACGCGGCTATGAATGAGAGCGAACACACATTTTGTGCAACAGCTAATTATAAGTTGCAATTATGAGTGACATAGATCACATTCACTCCACTGATCCTTCCTCAAGCTCATCCCACATTGCGCTGATGGCATCGCGAGTCAGCGGCGCCATAGTCCGCCAGAATGGTGAAGTCGCATGAGCCTCAACTTTACCAAGAAATGAGCCGCACCAGGGCAACAGATACTCACTGAACAGCGTTTCCAGAGCTTCGCTCTCATCTTCCGTTGACTGATCTTCCAACCATGAAGCGGCAAGCAATAAGGTACCGATGTGATCAGCCGGCGTATCTGCTAACGGCATTCCGCGCTCAGAAAGGAACGTACGTACTTCCGCTTCCGTCGCGCCTTCAACCCATGCACTGCGATAAGGAGGTACTGCGCATTCATCACCGATAAACAACGCGTTATAATCGGCAGAAATTTGTGTCATATCGCAGCTTTTCTGCAAACGCGCCAGTAACTCATCCTGTTCCAGCGGCCAGTTCGCAGCCAGTTTTCCCTCACGAATCAGGGTAAACAGAGGAACCAGCAAAGGGTCCTGCGGTTGGCGATAATAGAGTGACCCCAGCACACGACACAGGATAGAAAACTCGTTCATTAATATATTTCCGTTAATAACAATTAAAAGTCAGCAAATTCCGCAATCGGCGACATACCGCGAGATTCAAGGAAACTCAGCAAGCGGCGCGGAGAAACATTCAAAATGCGCTCTTGTGGAAAATCTACTGCGTCAAGAATTTTACGGCACTCTTCAAATTCCCCCATCGTAAATGCAGTGTGAGAATCCGATCCTAATGCCACCCAGCCCCCGGCATCGCGTACAGCAGCAGCAACCGCACGGCAGTTATCCTCACTCCCCTTACGCGAATGTAAGAATGAAGAATTATTGATTTCCAGCGCCACCTGATATTCCGCAGCGGCCTCAGCAATGGCTTTAAAATCAACCGGATACTTTGGATTTCCTGGATGGCTGACCATGTGCACATGCCCGCTAGCCATAGCCGCAATCATAGCCCGGGTATTGGTGGCTTTATCATGTGGCGCGAAAACCGGTTCATGAAAACCAGCGATAATCAGATCCAGCGACTCAAACATCTTGCCACTACAGTCAATTTCACCATCAACATTTTTAATGTTGGCTTCAATACCACGCAGGATCCCCACCCCATCAACCACTCGCGGCCAGATACGCATATTAATGAAATGCCAGTGATGCGGCGCATCTTCCATATCCGGGCCATGATCGGTAATCGCAAAAAGTTTAATGCCCTTCTGTTTGGCCTGGGCAATATAATCACTTAATGTACTATATGCATGTGTACTGGCAACGGTATGCATATGAAGGTCGACGGGATACATAACTCTCTCCTGTGTTCAATTCCCGCCAAGGATAGCAGGAATCCTGGTGCTTTATTAGTTGAAAGGCGTGATTAATAGCCTCGGGCGCGGTCGACCTGTCCGCTAACCGCCTCTCCTCTTTCGAGCTGCGCAATAGTGCGTGAAATATACGCCACCGCTTCTGCGGGCCGGGTTATAGCTGCAACATGCGGCGTTATCGTCACTCGTGGATGTTGCCAAAGCGGGCTTTCAGCCGGTAAAGGTTCTCGATTAAAAACATCCAGCATTGCTCCCCTAATCTTACCGTTATCCAACGCTGCAATCAGGTCATCTTCCACAACATGGACGCCACGAGCCAGATTGAGAAGATACGCGCCATCCGGTAACTGATTTAATAATTGTCGATTAATAATGCCAACTGTTTCAGGGGTATTTGGTAACAGATTTATCAGCACACGGCACTGGCTCAGAAACGCCTCCAGTTCATCACGTCCGGCAAAGCTTTGCACATCGGACCACGATTTATGGCTACGACTCCAGCAACGCAACGGAAAGCGCCAGGCTTGTAAGCTCCGTGCCACTTTACTGCCCAACACACCTGCGCCCATGATGCCAATGGTAAAATCTTCCCGATGATATTCAGGCAGAGGTTGCCAATGTGAAGAATTTTGCTGGATTCGATAATCGTCAAAACGTCGGAACCAATGAAGCACCTGACTGACTGCATATTCCTGCATTTGCTCGCCCATACCGGTATCTTCCAGACGGAAAAGCGGAACAGACGGTTTCAGCATTTCAGGATGTACCTGTAACTTGCTCAAAATGGAATCAACACCTGCGCCGAGGGCGAACACCGCTTTAAGATTACGCCCAGCCAGCATTTCAACAGGAGGATGCCAGACCAGAGCATAATCGGCAGATTCATTATCTCCACTTTTCCATGCTCTGACTTTTGCCTGAGGAATAGCTTTGCCCAGCGCATCAATCCACCATTGGGTATCAAACGTTGGGTGATAAAAGATGATATCCATACTGACTCCTGAGAAGCGTTGCGCGAAATTTATTCGCACTTATCGTTATGATCTACAAAGATCTCCAGCATAACAAATCCCCTACCGGTGGCAAAAAAAGCAGATTTAGTTTATTTAATCCGCATATTGATTGAAGTTTGAATAAACGCGCGATTTTTTGAAAAAGTTAGTTGACCTTGGGGCACGATTTCCCTAAATTAGCGCCCGTTCCAGCGACACTGGAACGACAATATGGTGAGGTGTCCGAGTGGCTGAAGGAGCACGCCTGGAAAGTGTGTATACGGCAACGTATCGGGGGTTCGAATCCCCCCCTCACCGCCATCTTCTAAAGAAGAGCTCGTACGAAAGTACGGGCTTTTTTTTCGCATGTTGCACACATCCGGGGGGATGAGAAGCCCCGACCGGAGTACTTAGTTAATGTAACGGTTCACTCTTTGCCGTCGGGACTAATGGACGAATTTTGTCACGGGTATCCCAGACCGGAGGCATTTCCTCCAATTTAGTGACGGAAGCACGTACAAAAGGAACCTGGGCAAGAGTCATAATCATATTCAGCCAACGATCTCGAATAATACGATCTGCCCTTTCATGACTCGGATCATCCAGTTCAATAACACAGACTATTTTATTGTTCTTCTTTGAAACCAGAACATAATCCATTGCCATGCCATTATAAATTGCAAAGAAACGCTTTCTCTCTTCCTCGCTAAACTCGGGTTGTTCCGGAAAATTGATTAACCGCCCCAAAGAAACCTGACAGTGGATATGACAATAATGCCCAAACCATTTTTCCAAATTATCAAAATAGTTTTTTTCACAACGCGTAATTAGCCATTCTTTTCCTTCCAATAAAATACCTTCGGCTACCATTCCCTGAAATAACTCGTCTCGTTCTTGCCAACGAGAATCACGATAGGTTTTCTGCGGGGTATAACCCCTTGTCGGCGGTTTGGCAACAGGGGAAGCTGCAGATGAAGGGACCGGTTTCGGTGTAGTGATTATTATCGGAGAGGCCGCTTTTCGGGGCATCAATCTCCTGGCAACAACAAAACCGGCGATAAATGCAATTGCCAAGCAAGTTACAAAAGACATAAAGCTCATAATTAGTTTTCACCTATCCATGTTGATTATATTTCATTACTAATGTTACTCGTTGAAGTGTGTTACAGGCCAACAACTCAACGATCAATACACAGTTAGCATCATGTTTTTATTATTACGACTATATCTGTCTCGCTATTATAGTTTGCATTCAATAAAAAGTAACGACACACACAACATTAGCAAAAGGATAAATTAAGACGAGCCTTACATTTCTAATCCTTTCCTTAAAAAATAAAAACCTGTGGCATATATTCAATGTTAATCAGTCAATCAAATTATAGCCCGTTGCTCATTAAAGCCCATAAGCAAAATCGATACCTGACTTCCAGCACACGTAAAATAGCTGAAAAAAGATATGAAAATGGTCTCTTTTGGCTTCAGGAAGGAAAACTCCTCACTCTGGCGGTGTAACACTGGCTTGGTGCTATGACGAAAAATGCATTGTAAGAGTATCTAAAAAAGAGCCATTTCTGCTTACCTGTACGCCCAAAGTCGATGTCATTCTGCGCCTCCTAAATATTAACCCGGTACGCAAATCACCTCTGTTAGTAAAATAATACAAAGCCCGGTTTCCCGGGCCTTGAAGACGGGGTCCTTATTAACTGTAAGCGCGTAGCGTCCGCTGGCACAGCGCCGAACGCACGCAATCATCTTTTCCAAATCGGACGATCCCAACCATCTCATCTTCCTCAAAGCGTTCCAGCGCGTCACTTAAGCCGGAGCGTACCCCGCGAGGTAAATCGCATTGCGTGATATCACCGTTGACGATAACCGTCACGTTCTCCCCGAGGCGGGTTAAAAACATTTTCATTTGCGCGGCTGTCACATTCTGCGCTTCGTCAAGAATGACAACTGCATTTTCAAAAGTGCGTCCTCGCATATAAGCGAACGGCGCAATTTCTACCTTCCCTATCTCCGGTCGCAGGCAATACTGCATAAAGGAAGCTCCTAAGCGCCGAACCAGCACGTCATAGACCGGGCGAAAATAAGGAGCAAACTTTTCTGCGATATCGCCAGGTAAGAAGCCGAGATCTTCATCGGCTTGCAGAACTGGGCGGGTGACGATGATCCTGTCGACATCCTTATGTATCAGGGCCTCTGCTGCTTTTGCCGCACTGATCCAGGTTTTGCCGCATCCGGCTTCACCTGTAGCAAATATCAGTTGCTTACTCTCAATAGCCTTCAGATAGTGCAATTGCGCTTCATTTCGCGCGAGGATGGGCGAAGTATCGCGACTGTCGCGAGCCATGCCAATGGCTTCTACACCGCTCATCTGCACAAGCGAGGTGACCGATTCTTCTTCACGCTGTTTATGGCTGCGCGAATCCCGTCTCAGCACACGTTTTGCCTCGCGACGAGCTTTGATCACTGCTTTTTGTCTTCCCATGGAGAGCACCTTGAGTTGTTTGTATTCATCACACGTGCCGTTGACGGCACGATTATGCGCACGAACATCAGAGGGTTGGCTTCCTTGTAAGCCATAGTTTGCTTTCGGAAATAACACCGAAAACGGCTACGCGCACCGTTTACGGCGTCGGTAACACAGATAAAGAAAGGAAGTGGGTGAAAATACAGAGTGACGAAGTAACTACCGGAGGAGAAATCTCCGCGTATCGTGGAGCGTTGATTGTCAAAAACCTGCCCAGAACAGGACGTTATCATTCGCGATCTCCATAGTGATTGAATATCACTGTCGGGAACTACCGCTGTTACTTAAATAAGTACAACATATCTCACATTCATTGCAACAATATATTTACCTAAATTTAGCTATAAAACACCAATTTAGTGACATTAGTTTCTATCGGAAAGATGACAGTGTGATGACAGTGGCGAGCAATTTGGGGCGAAATCTGTGTGCTCCTGCCCACAGTCAGAGTGCAAGCCCCCCTGGCACCAGACACCGGAGCACAAACGCCGGATGCGGCGTAAACGCCTTATCCAGCCTACCGATCCGCTACCCATTGTAGGCCTGATAAGACGCGCAAGCGTCGCATCAGGCATCAGCGCACGAACGCCTTATCCGCCTAAAAACATTAAACCTGCAATAGCGTCCTTCCCAGATAATCGTCAGTATCCTTCACTCCCGGTAACGCAAAGAAATAACCGCCGCCGATGGGTTTGACGTACTCCTCCAGCGCTTCGCCGTTCAGCCTTTTTTGCACCGTCAGGAAGCCCTTTTCCAGATCATGTTGATAACAGACAAACAGTAGCCCCATATCCAGTTGCCCCGAATTGGTGACTCCCAGCGAATAGCTGTAGCCACGGCGTAGCATCAGACTGGACTCGCTCTCCGGCGTGCGGGGATTCGCCAGCCGGATATGACTGTCCAACGCAATCACCTTCCCTTCTGGATCGCTGGCATAATCCGGCACATCATGTTCGTGCTGCATCCCCAGTGGCGCGCCAGTTTGCTTATCACGACCAAAAATGGTCTGTTGCTCTTTCAGCGGCGTGCGGTCCCAAAACTCAACGCGAAACTGAATCAAGCGTACTGCCTGATAGCTGCCACCGATTGTCCACGCAGGCTCCTGCTGATCTGCTGTGACCCACACCACTTTTTGCATCAGCTTCGCATTCTGGCTGTCAGGATTGGCGGTACCGTCTTTGAAGCCCAGCAAATTAATCGGCGTCTCTTTGCCTTTACTACGCGCCGCATGTTCGGAAATAAACCCTTCCCGCTTCCAGCGCACGCTAAGTAAATCCGGGGTGTGTTTGATGATATCCCGCAGCGCATGGATAACCGTGTCCTGAGTATTGGCGCAAATCTGTAGCAACACATCGCCATGACACAGCGTGGCATCCAGCGAATCGTTAGGAAAACGCGTCATCTTCTGCAATTTTTTCGGCATCTGCGACGCAAGGCCAAAGCGCTCATCGAACAACGAGTGGCCTACCGATAACGTAATGGTGAGATTATCGGGTGCAATATAGCCGCCGAGAATGCCGGAGTCGAGTGGTGGCAGACGCGGATTTGGCGTTTCTGGCGCCGCTCCGCCCTGAGTCAGAAAAGCAAACCGCTGGGTCAGCAAGCGAAATAGTCGCTCAAGATCGGCTTTATCGCTGGCAAGCACATCAAACGCCACCAGCATCATTGCGGCCTGCTGCGGCGTCAGAATCCCTGCCTGATGTTCGCCATAAAACGGCTGTTTCTCATTACGAGCATCCGGCGAAAGCGTCCCCGGCGCACTTTGCGGTTTTTGTGCATGAGTGACCGGACAACTTCCCGCCAGCGCCAGCGCACCAATCCCTTTCAGTAAACGTCGGCGTGACGGTTCATTCACGCCGTTTTCATCTTCATACTGCATAACGCTTAATCCAGTCCCAGCACACCGCGAAGTTGCGCCAGATCTTCCGCCAGCGCAGTAATCGGCCCTTTCAGCGCATTACGGTCAGCATCGGTCAGCTTGTCGTAGGTTTCAAAACCGTCTTTAGTACGGTATTTCGCCAGAATGGTATCGACCTTTTTGAAATTGGCATCGACTTTTGCCAGCAGTTCCGGGTTGGCCTTTTGCAGTTGTGGACGCAGTAAATCGACAATTTTCTGCGAGCCTTCAACGTTAGCCTGGAAATCCCACAGATCGGTGTGGCTGTAACGATCTTCTTCACCGCTGATTTTGCTGGCTGCCACTTCCTCAATCAGCCCGGCAGCACCGCCGACCACTTTTGAGGGGGGAAAAGCCAGTTCGCTAATACGTTTTTGCAACTCAATCACATCGGTATAAAGCTGGTCGGCGTACTTATCCATCCCTTTGGTGGTGTTGTCACCAAACAAGGCTTTTTCCAGACGGTGGAAACCGGTGAATTTTGGATCGGCGGCTTTCTGCTCGTAATCATCTTCACGGGCATCAATGCTGCCATCCAGATCGGAGAACAGTTCAGCGATCGGTTCAATACGCTCGTAGTGCTGGCGTGTCGGCGCATACAGCGCTTTCGCTTTTTCGATATCACCAGCGTTGATGGCGTCGGTAAAGGCCTTAGTGTCGGTCACCAGCTGCGTGGTTTCCGCCATGACATAGGCTTTATATGCAGTAATTGCACCACCAAGACTTAACAACGCATCGCTTTGCGCTGCATCGGCAGTCGCCTCGCCTTTGACGATCAACTTCCCTTTCGGGTTAGTCAGCAGACCGCAGGTCATATCGTATTCGCCAGGCTGTAAATTCGCCGTCATTTTCTGGCTAAAACCAGGGGCGATATTTTCCCGCTCTTCCACCACCATCACACCTTTGAGGATCTCCCACTCCAGCGCTTTCTGGCTGTGGTTCTGAATAATGAACTGTGTTTTCCCGGCGTTAACCGTAATGGTCATCGGTTCGCACTGTTTATCTGTCACAGTGACTTTGACCTGCGGAATATCAGCGGCGTTAGCCATAAAAGCAGAAGAGAACAGCGCAGCCACGCTCAACTGCAATGCGTTACGGCGGAAGTTAATGGTCATGACGAGACTATCCCTTTAAAGTATGTTGTAACTAAGCAAGATTTTGCGTCAATTTCGTTACGCGGAGCGAGACGCTGTCGCCCCTGTACGTGGCGGCAGCGCAAACGCCACCAGCGCCGGGATGAGATAAATAAACCAGACGGCGACTTCGCTGACGCTCGGCGCTTCCTGATAACCAAAAATACCTTCCATCAGCGTACCGAACAGAGAGTGAGTCGAGAGCACCGCGCTCATATCAAAGGCGATTTCCTGAAAGTGGTTCCACAGCCCGGCTTCATGAAATGCACGAATGGCGCCAGCCGCCAGCCCTGCGGCGACGAAGAGAATAAACAAGCTGGTCCATTTAAAAAATGCACCAAGATTGAGGCGAATACCGCCCCAGTAGAGCAGGAAGCCAAGCACCACGGCAGTGGCAAGACCGAGCATTGCGCCGAGCGGCGGCCAAATCCCGACATCTTGTTGAAATGCCGCCAGCAGAAAAAAGACCGACTCCAGCCCTTCCCTTGCTACGGCAAAAAAAACCATCATCACCAATGCCCAGCCATGATGATTTCCACGCTGTAATGCACTATCGACCGCCTGCTCCAGTTGTACTTTGACATTGCGCGACACTTTGCGCATCCAGAAAACCATCCAGGTGAGGATCACCACGGCGATCACTGCCACGATACCTTCAAACAGCTCCTGTTCTTTTTGTGGGAATTCGCCGGTGGTTTCATTAATGAGGATGCCCAAGCCCAGGCACAACGCAGCGGCAAGCAACACGCCAATCCACATGACACCAATCCATCGGCCTCGCTGGGTACGCTTAAGATAGCTGGCAATCAAACTGACAATCAGCGCGGCTTCAAGTCCTTCGCGCAACATAATAAGAAACGGAACAAACATGCCACCCACCCTTAAACGTTTTTCTGAGTCAATCAATGCAAAGAAAAGTAAATCGCAGTGATAGCGATTATCATTACGGAGAAGAAAAATACAAGCAGAATGTAGTGATAATGATGAGGAAATGTAAAAATATTTTGAGAGAAAACGCAGAGGGCAATCACTGATTGCCCTCTGCCTGCTTCCTGTTATGACGTGGAATTTTTGGTAAAACGCCGTCCCTTAGCTTTCCTGCAACCGTGACGGCGGCACCGAATGATAGTGCGCGTCAGCTTCGGCAAAACGTTTTTGCATCGCCGCTGACGGAGCTTTATCCAGCAAACTAAATACCACAATCCCAACGCTGCCGAAGATAAAGCCTGGGATAATTTCGTACAGGCCCAGCCAGCCGAACTGTTTCCAGACGATAACGGTCAGTGCGCCAATGATCATCCCCGCCAGCGCACCGTTGCGCGTCATGCGTGACCACATCACCGAGAACAACACCACCGGACCAAACGCCGCGCCAAAGCCTGCCCACGCATAGCTCACCAGACCCAGCACGCGGTTTTCCGGGTTCGCCGCCAGAGCGATAGCCACCAACGCTACCACCAGCACCATCGCACGGCCTACCCACACCAGCTCTTGTTGGCTGGCATGTTTACGCAGAAACGCTTTATACAGATCTTCAGTAATCGCGCTGGAGCACACCAGCAACTGGCAGCTTAAGGTTGACATCACCGCCGCCAGAATCGCCGACAACAAAATCCCGGCAATCCACGGGTTAAACAATATTTGCGCCAGTTCGATAAACACGCGTTCAGAGTTCTGATTTACCGCCCCGGCAACCGCTGGATTATTGTTAAAGTATGCAATGCCGAAGAAACCGACCGCCACCGCACCTGCCAGGCAGAGGATCATCCAGGTCATACTGATACGACGCGCATGGACAATGCTGTGGTGAGAGTCCGCCGCCATAAAACGCGCCAGAATATGCGGTTGCCCGAAATAGCCCAGTCCCCAGCCCATCAGAGAAATAATGGCGACAAAGTTCAGTCCTTTGAGCATATCGACGTTTTCAATACTCTTTTGTTTGATGACTTCCAGCGAATCGCCAAAGCCGCCGACGCTGATAATCACAATCACCGGCGTCAGGATCAGGGCGAAAATCATCAGGCTGGCCTGTACGGTATCAGTCCAACTGACAGCAAGGAAACCACCGATAAAGGTATACAGGATGGTTGCCGCCGCGCCCGCCCACAGTGCGGTTTCATAGCTCATGCCGAAAGTGCTTTCAAACAGGCGAGCGCCTGCCACAATGCCCGAGGCACAATAAATAGTGAAGAACAGCAAAATAACCAGCGCGGAAATAATACGCAAAATACGGCTTTTATCTTCAAAACGTCCGGTGAAATAATCTGGCAGCGTTAAGGCGTTATTGTTGTATTCGGTATGAACACGCAATCGCCCGGCTACCAGTTTCCAGTTAATCCATGCGCCTAATGTCAGGCCAATAGCAATCCAGCTTTCGGAAATCCCGGAAAGAAATACCGCGCCAGGCAGACCCATTAATAACCAGCCGCTCATATCTGACGCGCCCGCAGATAATGCCGTCACAAATGGCCCAAGGCTGCGTCCTCCCAGAATATAGTCGTCAAAATTTTTGGTTGATCGCCAGGCGATAAACCCAATCAATATCATGCCAAAGATATAGACACAGAATGTCACCAACATCGGTGTGCTAATAGCCATCTAAAGTCTCCAAAAAATTATTATCGGCAATGTCGAAACGCCGTTATAGCCATTACCGGAACGAGGTAATGGTGTTATTTATGCCAGGGCGACCGTATCCTGCCGGAAGCTCGGGGTATTCACAATCGATTTAACACATCATTTACATCAAATTTTATTAACCAGCGATACTATTTTTCATCAGGTTGCACTCCATCACATTTTTCGTGGTTGCACCTTTCAAAAATGTTAACTGCCGCAGAGAAAAAGTCTGCATTATTTTTTTTATTCCCCGTCATATCGATTTCTTTTATTAACATTTCATTCATTTTTAAGCTTGCAACACAGGTCACATTTAACAAGGTTGCACAAAGTTGCAACATAATAGATATTTCATAACAACACTTCGCTATACCTTTAAGAACAACAGGAGTAATGGCATGGGAACCACCACCATGGGGGTTAAGCTGGACGACGCAACGCGTGAGCGTATTAAGTCAGCCGCGATACGAATCGATCGCACACCGCACTGGTTAATTAAGCAGGCGATTTTTTCTTATCTTGAACAACTGGAAAACGGCAATGCGCTACCAGAGTTGCCTGCGCTGCTTTCTGGTGCAGCTAATGAGAGCGATGAAGCGCCGAATCCGGCGGATGACCCCCATCAGCCTTTTCTCGACTTTGCCGAGCAAATATTGCCCCAGTCGGTTTCCCGCGCCGCCATCACCGCTGCCTATCGCCGCCCGGAAACAGAAGCCGTTTCCATGTTGCTGGAACAAGCTCGCCTGCCACACCCCGTTGCAGAACAGGCGCATATACTGGCGTATCAGCTGGCAGATAAACTGCGTAATCAAAAAACCGCCAGCGGTCGCGCAGGCATGGTTCAGGGGTTATTGCAGGAGTTTTCGCTGTCATCGCAGGAAGGCGTGGCGCTGATGTGTCTGGCGGAAGCATTGCTGCGTATTCCCGACAAAGCCACCCGCGACGCCCTAATTCGCGACAAAATCAGCAATGGTAACTGGCAGTCACACATTGGTCGTAGCCCGTCACTGTTTGTTAATGCCGCCACCTGGGGGCTGCTGTTTACCGGCAAACTGGTTTCTACCCATAACGAAGCCAGCCTCTCCCGCTCGCTGAACCGCATTATCGGTAAGAGCGGCGAACCACTGATCCGCAAAGGCGTGGATATGGCAATGCGCCTGATGGGCGAGCAGTTCGTCACGGGCGAAACCATCGCGGAAGCATTAGCCAACGCCCGCAAGCTGGAAGAGAAAGGTTTCCGTTACTCATACGATATGCTGGGCGAAGCCGCACTGACCGCAGCGGACGCACAGGCGTATATGGTTTCCTATCAGCAGGCGATTCACGCCATTGGTAAAGCGTCCAACGGTCGCGGTATCTATGAAGGTCCGGGCATTTCAATCAAGCTGTCGGCGCTGCATCCGCGCTACAGCCGCGCCCAGTATGACCGGGTAATGGACGAGCTTTATCCACGTCTGAAGTCATTAACCCTGCTGGCGCGTCAGTACGATATTGGTATCAATATTGACGCCGAAGAGGCCGATCGTCTGGAGATCTCCCTCGATCTGCTGGAAAAACTCTGTTTCGAGCCTGAATTGACAGGCTGGAACGGCATCGGTTTTGTTATTCAGGCTTACCAGAAACGTTGCCCACTGGTGATTGATTACCTGATTGATCTCGCCACCCGCAGCCGTCGCCGTCTGATGATTCGTCTGGTGAAGGGCGCATACTGGGACAGCGAAATTAAGCGTGCGCAAATAGACGGCCTCGAAGGCTATCCGGTTTATACCCGCAAGGTGTATACCGACGTTTCTTATCTCGCCTGTGCCAAAAAGCTGCTGGCGGTGCCGAATTTAATTTATCCGCAGTTCGCGACGCACAATGCCCATACGCTGGCGGCAATTTATCAACTGGCGGGTCAGAACTACTATCCGGGTCAGTACGAGTTCCAGTGCCTGCACGGCATGGGCGAGCCACTGTATGAGCAGGTCACCGGGAAAGTTGCCGACGGCAAACTTAACCGACCATGTCGTATTTATGCCCCGGTTGGCACACATGAAACTCTGCTGGCGTACCTGGTGCGTCGCTTGCTGGAAAACGGCGCCAACACGTCGTTTGTTAACCGTATTGCCGATACATCTTTGCCACTGGATGAACTGGTTGCCGATCCGGTCGCAGCCGTAGAAAAAATGACACAACAGGAAGGGCAAACTGGATTACCGCATCCGAAAATTCCCCTGCCGCGCGATCTTTACGGCCACGGGCGCGACAACTCGACAGGGCTGGATCTTGCCAATGAACACCGACTGGCCTCGCTCTCCTCTGCCCTGCTCAATAGTGCACTACAAAAATGGCAGGCCTTGCCAATGCTGGAACGACCGGTCGCGGCAGGTGAAATGTCGCCCGTTATCAACCCGGCGGAACCGAAAGATATTGTTGGCTACGTGCGTGAAGCCACGCCACGTGAAGTGGATCAAGCGCTGGAAAATGCCGTCAATAGCGCGCCAATCTGGTTTGCCACTCCTCCGGCTGAACGTGCGGCGATTTTGCACCGAGCTGCCGTGCTGATGGAAAGCCAGATGCAGCAACTGATTGGTATTCTGGTGCGTGAAGCCGGAAAAACCTTCAGTAACGCCATTGCCGAAGTACGCGAAGCGGTCGATTTTCTCCACTACTACGCCGGACAGGTGCGGGATGATTTCGCTAACGAAACCCATCGCCCCTTAGGGCCTGTGGTATGTATCAGTCCGTGGAACTTCCCGCTGGCGATTTTCACCGGGCAGATTGCCGCCGCACTGGCAGCAGGTAACAGCGTACTGGCAAAACCGGCAGAACAAACGCCACTGATTGCCGCGCAAGGGATCGCTATTTTGCAGGAAGCGGGTGTACCGCCGGGCGTAGTGCAGTTGCTGCCAGGTCGGGGTGAAACCGTGGGCGCGCAACTGACGGGCGATGAGCGCGTGCGCGGGGTGATGTTTACCGGTTCAACCGAAGTCGCCACATTACTGCAACGCAATATCGCCAGCCGCCTGGACGCACAGGGCCGCCCTGTTCCGCTCATCGCTGAAACCGGCGGCATGAACGCGATGATTGTTGACTCCTCCGCCCTGACTGAGCAGGTCGTCGTCGATGTACTGGCCTCGGCCTTTGACAGCGCAGGCCAGCGTTGTTCGGCACTGCGTGTGCTGTGTCTGCAAGATGAAATTGCCGACCACACGTTAAAAATGCTGCGCGGCGCAATGGCTGAGTGTCGGATGGGTAATCCGGGGCGCCTGGCCACCGATATCGGTCCGGTGATTGATAACGAAGCGAAAGCCAATATTGAGCATCATATTCAGACCATGCGTAGCAAAGGCCGCCCGGTGTTCCAGGCGGTACGGGAAAACAGCGAAGATGCCCGTGAATGGCAAAGCGGTACTTTTGTCGCCCCGACGCTGATCGAACTGGATGATTTTGCCGAATTGCAAAAAGAGGTCTTTGGTCCGGTGCTGCATGTGGTGCGCTACAACCGTAATCAACTACCAGAATTAATCGAGCAGATTAACGCTTCCGGCTATGGCCTGACGCTCGGCGTCCATACGCGTATTGATGAAACCATTGCCCAGGTCACTGGCTCGGCGCATGTCGGTAATCTGTATGTTAACCGTAATATGGTGGGCGCAGTGGTTGGGGTACAGCCATTCGGCGGCGAAGGGTTGTCCGGCACCGGGCCGAAAGCAGGCGGTCCGCTCTATCTCTACCGCCTGCTGGCGAATCGCCCGGAAAGCGCGCTGGCGGTGACGCTCACGCGTCAGGATGCAGAGTATCCGGTCGATGCGCAGTTAAAAGCCGCATTGACTCAGCCACTGAATGCACTGCGGGAATGGGCGGCAAACCGTCCAGAATTGCAGGCGTTATGTACGCAATATAGCGAGCTGGCGCAGGCAGGAACACAGCGATTGCTGCCAGGGCCGACGGGTGAACGCAACACCTGGACGCTGCTGCCGCGTGAGCGCGTGTTGTGTATTGCGGACGATGAACAGGATGCATTAACTCAGCTCGCCGCCGTGCTGGCAGTGGGCAGCCGGGTACTGTGGCCGGATGACGCGCTGCATCGTCAGCTAGTGAAGGCATTGCCATCGGCAGTCAGCGAACGTATTCAACTGGCAAAAGCAGAAAATATAACCGCTCAACCGTTTGATGCAGTTATATTCCACGGGGATTCGGATCAGCTTCGCGCATTGTGTGAAGCGGTTGCCGCGCGAGATGGCGCAATTATTTCGGTGCAGGGTTTCGCCCGTGGAGAAAGCAATATCCTTCTGGAACGGCTGTATATCGAGCGTTCGCTGAGTGTGAATACCGCTGCTGCCGGGGGTAACGCCAGTTTGATGACGATCGGTTAAGCAGGTAGCCGGAGGATGTCGCCACCTCCTCCGGCATCATTAACGTGGTCGAATTCCTTCAATAATAATTCGCTGTACATTTTCAACCGTTTGATTGAAAAACACCTCATCCCGCAGCGTCGCGCCTGTCACCGCCTCCACCTGGGGAGCAAAATCAGCGTAATGTTGGGTGGAAGCCCAAATCATAAAAATCAAATGCTGTGGGTCAATCGGCGCAAGCTTGCCGCTTTTGACCCAACCGGCAATCAGCGCCGATTTCTCGTCAATTAACGCTTTCAAATCGCCCGCCAGTTCATCCATTAGCAGCGGCGCGCCCGCCAGCATCTCCATACAAAACAGACGTGAAGCCTGCGGATAATCGCGGGAGACTTCCAGCTTCAGACGAATGTACTCTTTGATCGCCGCCAGCGGAGCGAAATCTTCACGAAACGCCTTTAACGGCGCCAGCCAGACATCAAGAATTTGTCGCAACACCGCAATATACAGTGCCTCTTTCGACGGGAAGTAATACAGCAGATTGGTCTTTGACACGCCAGCCAACTCTGCGATCTGCTCCAGCCTTGTGCCGTGAAAACCAAATTGCGAAAAAGTGTCCAGTGCCGCGCTAAGAATCGCTTTTTTCTTCGCGCTCACCGCGAGCGAGCGTTTACCCGTTGTTTTCACTGCGCCTTGCGTCATGCGCTCTCCCCTCTTGTCGATGGGCAACAGGATAGCAAAATCAGCACGATGCCTCGACCATCAACATTCACAGTACGAATGAATAATGATGGAATAAGCAAAAAAGTATTAACGTGAGGATACAAGGAGAACGAAAAACCGCCGGAGTGACCGGCGGTGGTGGCTTAATGATGCGCCTCAAACAAAACGCATTCATTCTGGATTAGACCGGTTAATTACCGCTTTTGCCGTGGCTGCTTTTGCCGCCTTTTTTTCCTGCTTCAGATGCGCGCTGCGGGTCATTTTTAAAATTCCCCCCGCTGTGCTGTCCACCTTTTTTACCTGCTTCTGATGCTCTTTCGCGGTCTTCTGCAAAATTGCCTGAACCGCCTCGATGGTTTGCCATTACTGACCTCCGTCATCATAGTGCATGGATTAAACGCGGCGTATGGCGACTGCCATATTTTCGCTACGTGGGACTAAGCTTAGTGAACGTATGCCAGCTGATCCGCGTTTGGTAATATCCTGCAACAGCTTATTAACGAGAATAGATATCATTTCCAATATTCTTCTATAAGCCGCTCTTATAATTAAAAAAACGCTATAAGATAAAAATGTATCATTTTGCGACAAAATTACGTGCTTGTGAAAATTGTTATAAATCAAATAAGTGGTTGTGAAATTTGCACTCTGGGAAGGACGTCTTATCTTTAAATATGTGGTAGCGAATCGCTACGAATAGAGATAACACGAGGAGTCGTTAGAAATGGCTAAAGTTCTGGTGCTTTATTATTCTATGTACGGACATATTGAAACGATGGCGCGCGCAGTCGCTGAAGGTGCAAGCAAAGTTGATGGCGCGGAAGTTGTCGTTAAGCGTGTACCGGAAACCATGCAGCCGCAATTATTCGAAAAAGCAGGCGGTAAAACGCAAACTGCCCCCGTTGCAACTCCGCAAGAACTGGCAGATTACGATGCCATTATTTTTGGTACTCCGACCCGCTTTGGCAATATGTCAGGGCAGATGCGTACCTTCCTGGATCAGACTGGCGGCCTGTGGGCTTCCGGTGCGCTATACGGCAAACTGGCGAGCGTTTTTAGCTCTACCGGCACCGGCGGCGGCCAGGAACAGACCATTACTTCAACCTGGACGACCCTTGCTCACCACGGCATGATAATTGTTCCTATTGGCTACGCGGCCCAAGAGTTATTTGACGTTTCGCAGGTTCGCGGCGGAACGCCATATGGCGCAACCACCATCGCAGGCGGTGACGGTTCACGCCAGCCCAGCCAGGAAGAGCTGTCGATCGCACGTTATCAGGGGGAATATGTTGCTGGTCTGGCAGTCAAACTTAACGGCTAATCTTCAACAGGAGGATACGCATGCCAACTCAAGAAGCGAAAGCTCACCACGTAGGTGAATGGGCATCTCTGCGTAATACGTCGCCAGAAATAGCCGAGGCCATTTTTGAAATTGCCGGGTACGACGAAAAAACGGCGGAAAAAATTTGGGAAGAAGGTAATGATGAGGTACTCGTCAAAGCCTTTGCCAAAACGGATAAAGATTCGCTTTTTTGGGGCGAACAGACCATCGAACGTAAAAACGTTTAACCAGAGGCTCCCCCGCAACTGACGGGGGAGGTTTCAAACTGTTGACAAAGTACGCTTTGTCCATGCCAGATGCGGCGTGAACGCCTTATCCAGCCTACATAATCGTGAAAATTCAATATATTGCAATTCTCAGGTAGGCCTGATAAGCGTAGCGCATCAGGCAATCTAACGTTTGTTATCAATATCATTTCCCCCGTTTCTCACGGAGGAGTTTTCTATTATTTCACCGCCTCATTCAACACGCTATCAAACTTATCTATCGGGCAAAAACCATTAGCGTCTGTCGGGCAACCTGTTAATTCCAGCGTCACGCGCTGAGCCGGAGACTGCAACGTTAACGCCTCGGCATTGCGCAACTGTTCCGCACTCTGATAAACATATTCAATTTTCATCAGGTCGCGATTGGCTTTACTGTCATGCCAACGCTGGAAAACGATTTTTCCGCCAATAGGTGTGCGTTCGTTCTGGTCATGCAGTTGATACGGTTTAAAATCCAGCGCAGTCAATAATGAGGCAATGTTAGAGTCATGGCCCACCAGAACGGTGATTTTCGGCGCGCTGGCGCGATCGGTGACCAGCGCTTTATCGATATAGCTCACCAGCGGTTTTGCAACATTGCGCGCCACTTCCGGTGAGGTAAACAGGCTGTCCTGGTAGCCGTTTTTCAGCTTCGACAACACTTTCCACTGCTGGTCAGATTTGATTTCTCCCCACGCGACCTGCTCCATCGGGAAACCTTCGTAGTATTGCAAAGTAAACGCATCGACCAGCGAATTACCCACTTTTAGCGGCCCGGAAACGCCCGGTTCTTGTTGATACTTCGCGCTAAAGGTATTTTTGCCTTCTACCAGCGAACATTGCTGTTTCTCTTTACAGGCAGGGGAATCTTGATAGTTAACAATTTTTTCCAGTAACTGATAACTGTCGGCAAGCTGGAGTTTGCTGAGTTCTTTTTCCATCGCCGCTACCGCCTGCTGGCTAAATGCGGCTGAGTCATCAGTGATTACCGGGTTAAAAGTTGGGTCCATAGTCCCCATTTTGGGCTGATGATGTACCGGAATATCACACCCCGGAAACGCGCCAGTGATAAAGAACTGTGCGGTGGCCACGGTACGTTGCAGGCTGTTAGCATAGGCGTATACAGTATCTGGCGGCGGGCATTCGCCCGATTTCACCATCCCCTGCTCCGCCAACCATTCACGCATGTAATGGCCCATATACACCTCCAGCACGCCGCCTTTGGTGGTGAGTTGCCCGCCGGGCACATCCCACTCCGGCCACTTATTCGGTGTGGACTGCTCCAGCACGCTGCCATTATTTGCCAACGGCGCACGTAAATTATGGCGACTCATCATTAGTATTTGCTGTAGTTGATAGCCTTCCGGCACGGTCTGCGCCTGGGCATTCGAAGAGAGTAAAACCATCCCTGCCACTGCTGCGGCGATTAGCGTTTTTTTCATTCCCGACACCTCTTTTGTTATCAATTGTTAAGAGTGTGGCAGAAACAGGATATTTTTCCGGGAAGTGGTTCGCAAAATGAAGGATATTGATCACTGTATCTGAATTTAAAACATTCCAGATATGAAGAATGGTGACCTTAACCTCATGCTTAAATTCAGTTAACGTCATCAAAAAAAATAGCTATCACAAGATATTCTGCAGTGATTAACAGACCCTCTGACCTGGCGCTTTAATAACCAGCCTGACAGGTTTCAGTATGAAATATATCCAACGGCAGCCTCACATTATAGTGATTTCCATTAACATTTAATACGTAGCCATTGTCTATATGGTTTAACTTATCTTGATCCTCCCAAAACTCTGTACCGTCATCAGCTATTTTTTTAATCACAATACCATAATGTTCTAATAGTTTGGCTGCAAAACTACTCGCCCATATGGAAAGATAGTCTGAATAATTATCATCTATAGACATTTCCGATACAGAACATGCATTAAATATTCCTGTTGGTGAATAAATTACACACTCATTGTCTCGAAAGCATTTCTTAACAACATTCTCTTCAAAATCCTCTAATAAAGGATAGTCAGATAAAAAGAACTCCATTCCTTCCAGCTCCTCACAAACGTTGACAGCTATCTGATTCAGATTAGCTATATCAGAGGCAAAACTACCATATACTTCAGATGAAGTTTTTACATTTTTATCTGCCCATGATGAATCTTTATCAAGAATGGCAAGTATTGCTCTGAACATACAATAGCCATCCCCCGTCACCTCGATATGGCTAAAATTAATCTCTACATTTTTATCGTTTAACTCCGCGATAATTTTACCTCGACTGGATGAGTTTTCTCTCGACGCAATGTTTGTCTTTTCTATTTCTTCGGGTTTATTTTGCCATACTCTATTATTTATTTGAGCACATTCTGCGCCTTTTATCCCGGCGTCATTGTTTTTACGATTTTCAAAACAAAATAAATCTGGATAATCCTCTTCTGGATTATCTGAAATATCATTGCGAAGATAATTTTTAAATTGTTCCCATTGTTCTGGTTCTAAATGAATCTCTTCAAGATTTCTGTTAACTTCAATAAACAATGTTTCATTTCCCGGAGAGTAATGAAGTGAAAAACTGTTTCTCTCATGTCGGTTATAATAATTACCTCTCTGATATGTATTATTATGAACCTGGGTCATTGTTAGAAAATGTTTTCTTACCAACTCGTTATTTTCAACCCCCTCCTTATAATTATGCGAGAACAAACATTTGAAAAAATTCACTAATATAGTAAAAACATTATTATCTTTTTTTTCGAAACGTTGATGATCGTTAATGAACGTTCCTATTTCCACAGGAGTAAAACGATTGCTGTAATGAGTATTATCTACCGCCATTTAGCCTGCCTCTATACAGTGATTTATAGTGATATAATAGACACCTGAATCACCATCCAGACTATCAATAATCGCTCATTTGACCATACGCTGACTTCATGCATGGCTCAGAAACTGTACTCCCCCACCTCCTGAAACGCGCTCATTCATTGATTTAGATAATATATTCTGGGTTGGCATATGAAAATTTGAGGATTACCCTAAACTTAGAGAAGCTACCTTACAGGGGTTCCTTCATTTTGTATTGATTTACGCGAGATAACGCTATGGAATTAAAGGATTATTACGCCATCATGGGCGTAAAACCGACGGACGATCTCAAGACAATCAAGACCGCCTATCGTCGACTGGCCCGTAAATACCATCCTGATGTCAGCAAAGAGCCGGATGCCGAAGCCCGTTTCAAAGAGGTCGCTGAAGCCTGGGAAGTGTTGAGTGATGAACAACGTCGCGCTGAATATGATCAGATGTGGCAACATCGCAACGATCCGCAATTCAACCGTCAGTTCCAGCATGCCGATGGTCAGAATTTTAATGCCGAAGATTTTGAAGATATTTTCTCGTCAATTTTCAGTCAGCATGCTCGCCAGGGCCGCCAGCGCCCCGCCACACGTGGTCACGATATTGAAATCGAAGTGGCAGTGTTCCTTGAAGAAACGCTTAGCGAGCACAAGCGCACCATCAGCTATAAGCTCCCCGTCTATAACGCCTTTGGCATGATCGAACAGGAAATCCCGAAAACGCTGAATGTGAAGATCCCCGCAGGCGTCGGCAATGGTCAACGTATCCGCCTGAAAGGTCAGGGGACGCCGGGCGAAAACGGCGGTCCAAATGGCGATCTGTGGCTGGTGATTCATATAGCCCCGCATCCGTTGTTTGATATTGTCGGTCAGGATCTGGAAATTGTGGTGCCTGTTAGCCCGTGGGAAGCGGCGCTGGGTAGTAAAGTCACAGTTCCAACGCTGAAGGAAAGTATTTTATTGACGATCCCAGCAGGAAGTCAGGCCGGGCAACGATTGCGTATTAAAGGCAAAGGTCTGGTGAGCAAAAAACAAACTGGTGACTTATATGCGGTACTGAAAATCGTCATGCCGCCGAAACCGGATGAAAATACTGCCGCCCTGTGGCAACAACTGGCAGGCGCCCAGTCGTCTTTTGATCCACGCAAAGATTGGGGAAAGCATAATGGCTAACGTTACGGTGACTTTTACCATTACCGAATTTTGCCTGCATACCGGCGTTTCTGAAGAGGAGTTGAATGAAATTGTCGGTTTGGGCGTGGTTGAACCGCGCGAGATTCAGGCTACGACCTGGGTGTTTGACGACCATGCGGCCATTGTGGTGCAACGGGCAGTAAGGCTGCGTCAGGAACTGGCGCTGGACTGGCCGGGGATCGCGGTAGCGTTGACATTAATGGATGATATTGCGCACCTGAAACAGGAAAACCGCCTGCTGCGCCAGCGGCTTTCCCGATTTGTTGCTCACCCGTGAGTTTGTTGCCTGATGCGACGCTTAACGCGTCTTATCAGGCCGACAAAGAGCACTGTTCCTGTAGGCCGGATAAGGCGTTTACGCCGCATCCGGCTGATGCGCCAGAATGCCTGATGCGACGCTTAACCGTCTTATCAGGCCTACAAAGCGCACTGTTCCCGTTGGCCGGATAAGGCGTTCATGCCACATCCGGCTGATGTGACAGAATGCCTGATGCGACGCTTAACGCGTCTTATCAGACCTACAAAGCGCACTGCTCCCGTAGGCCGGATAAGGCGTTTACGCCGCATCCGGCGGCTGCGCCAGTGTGCCTGATGCAACGCCTGCCGCGTCTTATCAGGCCGACAAACTGCGAGACTCCTGCTTATCGCACGCCACCAGTACCAACAGCAATTGACCCAGTGCTGCGTAAAAACCAAAGCTGTCATACTGTCGGCAACGCGTAACAAACTCCGGCAGCCATGACCACAACGCCGCCAGCGTTTTTAGCTGCAAATCGTCGATTCTTCGCGCAGGAACGGTTCCCTCTCCCCGCGAAAAATGCAGATGACTCAACAACTCCAGATAGATTGCCAGATGATCTGCCGGTTCGTTGAAATTGCCGCTGGTTTCCAGCCCCGCCTCAACGAGCAAGCGTTTAATCTCTTGCTCATCCTGTTTATAGGCCGAAGCATACGGCAGCGCTGCTTGTTTGTCGGTCATCAGAAACAGGCCGCAAAAGTCGGCGGCCAGCTCCAGACGGGCGTCGTCACGTACCATCAATGCGGCAATTTTAGCTTCCAGCTCATTCACCGCCGCAGTCAGCGTCGGTTCGCTTTTCAGCAAAGAAAACCATTCAGCCATCTGCGCACTGGCGATCTGCGTCAGTTGTTCATCATCCAGTTCACGGGAGAACAACTGCGCCAGCCAGGCGTAAACACAGGCAACCTGTTGTGTTGTCAGCGTGGTCATGATTTCACCTGCGACGCCGGAACATATTCGCACTGCGCCACCATCTCAATCGGACCACTAAATGCCGTTACCTTTTCTATCGGACCGGTGAATTTTTCAATTTCCACGATGGTCGTATGTGAGCTGGTGGCCTGCGCCAGTTGCGAAGTCCCTATGTCAGGCGTTAGCACATTGGGGTTACCGTATTTACACAGCGCATTGAGCTCACCGCCTTTATCTGGATCATACCAGGCGCCTTCATGGATCCGTATCACGCCTGGTGCATAGAGATCAGAAACCACCGCGCCCACCAGAACCTGCCCCCGATCGTTAAAGACACGTACCACATCACCGTCAGCAATCCCGCGTGCACGGGCATCCTGCGGGCTGATATATACCGGCTCTTTACCCGCTACGCTGTAATGTTTACGTAAAGTTTCAGATTCACACAGTTGCGAGTGGACGCGATAATCAGGATGCACCGATTGCAGATGCAGTGGATACTTCTGCGAACCTGGCCCGCCGTGGGAGCGTTCGATTTTCTCAAACCACATTGGATGCCCCTGACAATCGTCATAGTGCATGTCGGCGATGGTTTGCGAGTAGATCTCAATCAACCCGCTCGGCGTCCCCAGCGGTTCGAGGTCGGGATCTTCGCGGAATGCCTGATGACGCACGAACATCTGCGGATGGTCATAGACCACGTACTCTTTACTGTTCCACAACTCATCAAAGGTCGGTAAATGGATGCCGAGTCCTTTGGCCTGCTGGAGCGCGTCCTGCCAGATGCGCTTGAGCCAGCCCATCTCATCAAGCCCTTCAGTAAAGGCTTCCTCACGGTCAAAGCGGCGGCATAACTCGCGGAAAATATCAAAGTCGTTGCGCGCCTCAAATTGCGGCTGCACCACCTGTTTAGTGGTGATCAGCCCGTGGCTGGCATAGTCACCAAACTGGTCGAGATCGTTACGCTCAAACTGTGTGGTTGCGGGTAATACAATGTCGGAAAAGCGGCAACTGGAGGTCCACTGGTTATCAATGGAAATCACCGTCTCCAGCTTGCGCCAGCCTTCGATTATGCGGTTGATCTGCTGATGGCGGTGGAACGGATTGGTCCCGGCGAAAACACACATTTTCAGTGGCGGCAACTTAACTGTTTTGCCGTCCCAGTTGATCTCTTTCCCCGGTTCCAGAATGGCGTCGATATAACGGGCCGTTGGGATGGTGCTGCTGTAACCTTTGTAATCGTTGTTGTTATGAACTGGCGGAATTTTCGTGGCACCGGGAAAACCGCTCAGGATAATCCCTTTACGGCCTGGCACGCCTGAGCCGCTGCTGTGCCAACTAAAACCAAAACCGCCACCTGGCAGGCCAATCTGCCCGAGCATTGCCGCCAGCACCACAATCATCCATGACCACTGCTCGCCGTGCTGCATACGTTGGGCGCACCAGCCAGCCATAATTTGCGTTCTTGTGCCCGCCATTTTCCGCGCCAGCGTTCGGATCGTTTCGGCGTCAATGCCACACAGTTTTTCTGCCCAGACGGCATCCTTCGGCTGGCCATCTTTCTCACCCAGCAAATACGGCAGAAATTGCTCGAAACCGACGCAATAATCAGCAATGAATTGTTTGTCGTACAGATTTTCGCTGTACAGGGTATGGGCCATCGCCAGTTGTAGCGGCACATCGGTTTGCGGGTTAACAACAATATGTTTAACGTGCTCGCGCCCCAGATATTCATGCGTTGAACTGACCACCGGGTCGATGCTGATGACTTCGATTTCGCCCGCCGCCACCTTTTCTTTCAGCTGCTCGTAATATTCATAAACATCGTGAGACGGGCAGCGGAAATTAACCTGCTGATTCTTCACCAAATCGGTGCCCCACATGACGATGATTTTACTGTTTTGCAACACTAACGGCCAGGATGTTTGTTGTTCGTAAACTTCCATTGATCCCACCACTCGCGGCAGGATCACCTGCGCTGCACCGGTGGAATAGTCACCGCCGGTACTCACTTTATTGCTATGTAGTGCGATAGCTTTCGACAGCATCCCCCCGGCGCTATGAAATTTACCGGATGATTGCCCGCCGCTGGCGGTCAGTAACGCACTGGGGCCATAGGTTTTTTGCACCCGTTCCAGTTCTTCATAGAACATGTCCAGGGCTTCATCCCAAGTGACGCGGACAAAACGGTTATCGCCGCGCTGAGTGGTGTCACTCAGATGGCGCTTACGCAGCCAGTCGACTCGTACCATTGGGTAGCGAATACGCGCCGGATTGTGGACGTGATCCGGCAGCCCGGCGATAATTTTCGTCGGGTACTTATCCAGTTCGAACGGTTTCACCGCCACAAAGCGCCCGTCTTTCACCGTCGCGCGAATGGCGCCAAACCGCGAACCGGTCAGGATACCCTCTTTCGACGTAACAGCTTGCGCTGCGTTAACGCGGCGTGGAGTTAACAGCGATGGCCCCAGCATCCCGGCCAGCGTTAAGCCGCCAAGCTGGGTAAGAAAACGTCGACGTGATGCCTGAAAAATGTCTTTATTTTTCATTATTTTCCTTCCTTATCGCTGTGAGACTTCCCTGCGGTATCCGACGCATGCATTTGCAGATATTTCAGCATGGTGCGTTCTTCCCGTTTATCCAGGCTGGTAAAGCCGATCATGCCGTTGATTTGGCCGATCCAACCGTTAGCGTCGTAATGGGTGGTTGCCGACGCGCCGTGGCACTGTTTACAGGCGCTGCTGTACAGCGTATCACCATAGGCCCAGATTGGTTTGATATCGTCGACCATATCGCCCTTCTTCAACCATGCGGTGGCCTGCATCTTACTCCACTCGGTTTTGGTGTCAGCAACGGTGGTTTTCTCCAGCATTTTCGCCTGCTGCTGGATATTGCCACGAATAGAGGCGACAAAAATCCGTTTGCCGGGTAACTCAGTCAGAACCCGTTGAGTTCCGGCACTTTCCGTCCAACCGATGATAGCCACCTGCAACCAGTCGCCGTCACGTTTAAGCACTTTTACTTCAGAGGCTGGCAGCAGTGAACCTGTCGCTTCTTTATCATCCTTTGCTGCATAAAGCGGCTTTATATCTATAGAATAAAGGATGTCTTTATCATCTCTGGCGCTGGCGCGTAGTTCTTCGAACTGTTTACGCGAGCCGCTGCTTATGTCCGGCAGTTGATGGGCAATGCCTTTATGGCAGTCGATACAGGTCTGATTATCTTTCGCTGCGGCGGCCATTTGACGTGCGGCTTCCGGATGCTGCTTCGCATGATCCATCGCGTCGTAGTTATGGCAGGATCGGCAGGTCGCTGAATTATTCTCTTTCATCCGCGCCCATTCGCGCTCGGCGAGTTCTGCGCGTTTGGCGTTGAATTTCTCAGGGGTATCGATGGAGTGACCAATAACGGTCTGATACACCTCATTACTCGCTTCCAGTTTCCGCTTCAACATTCCCGGTAAATCTGACGGGACATGGCAGTCATGGCATTCAGCCCGCACGCCAGAAGCATTCTGGAAATGCGCCGACTTTTTATATTCTTCATACACCGGCGTCATACTGTGGCAACTGACGCAAAACTCAGTGCTGCTGGTGGCCTTGATCCCGAAGTGAGGTAACACAATCAAGGCAATACCGATCACAATCCCCATCAGCACCAGCGCTAACACCGACCAACGCGCACTTGGCCGACGCTGCGCACTCCATAGTCGTCTCATAATAACTCCTGTAAAAATATAATTTGGCAACTGTGATCTTAATAAGCAAATATGAATAGCGGCACTCGTCAGGATGAATGGCTTATGACAGCATATGAATGGATATGAACAGGAAGATCGGGAAAGCAGGGATGTCACACCATATTGTCATTGTTGAAGATGAGCCTGTGACGCAGGCACGTTTGCAAAGCTACTTCATCCAGGAAGGGTATCTCGTGTCGATCACGGCAAGCGGCGACGGACTACGGGAAATTATGGAAAACCAGCCTGTTGATCTCATTTTGCTGGATATTAACCTGCCCGATGAAAACGGCTTAATGCTTACCCGGGCCCTGCGCGAACGCTCAACGGTGGGGATTATTCTGGTGACCGGGCGCAGCGATCCTATTGATCGAATTGTCGGGCTGGAGATGGGCGCCGATGATTATGTCATCAAACCGCTGGAGCTGCGTGAACTCGTAGTACGGGTAAAAAATCTGCTCTGGCGTATCGATCTGGCCCGTCAGGCCAACGCTCTATCTCAGGATAACTGCTATCGTTTTGCCGGATATTGTCTGAATATCTCACGCCACACGTTGGATCAGGACGACCGACCTATCAAACTCACCCGCGCGGAATACGAAATGCTGGTGGCCTTTGTCACTAATCCTGGCGAGATCCTCAGCCGTGAACGACTGCTGCGTATGCTCTCCGCCCGGCGGGTAGAAAACCCCGATTTGCGCACCGTGGACGTACTGATCCGCCGTTTGCGTCATAAACTCAGCGCCAACCTGTTAGTTACGCAGCATGGCGAAGGGTATTTCTTAGCCGCTGATGTCTATTAATCCACCGATTCAGGTAATGTGGTGCACCAAGGATGATTTTCACTCTGGCCAAAAGATTGTGGATGGCGTTTGCCCTGATGGCATTGCTGACGCTGATGAGTATCTTTGTAGGTTGGTATAACCTGCGCGTTTTAACCCAAAGCGCTCAGACCAACACTCTGGCCCTGATCCCAACCATGAATATGGCCCGTCAGTTGAGTGAGGCCAGTGCGTGGGAGCTCTTTACCGCCCAAAATCTGAACAACACGGATAGCGCAGAGATGTGGCAATCCCAGGGGAGAACGTTATCGGCGCAGAAGCTGAAAATTGACACCCTGTTGCAGGGTCTGCGCGAGAAAGGGTTTGAGACGATAGCCATTGAACGGCAAGCCTATGAGATTGACCACTCGCTACGCCAGCAAGGTGATCTGGTCGGCCAGCGTCTGAAACTCCACGATCAACAGCAACAACTCAGCCAGCAAATCGTCGCCGCGGCCGGAGAAATCGCCAACATCGCGCAATCCCAGACCCACTACATAGCCATCGCCACCGCATCACCGCAGTCTGGCCCGCAAAGTGTGTTTGGCCACAATAATAACAGGTCGGCGGAGAGCGCCGTCGAACAGTGGGTTGCTGGCGATCGTGAGTACGTCAGGCAGATGCACGAAATGCGCTTTAGCGCTCTGCAAATACAGCATTTCGTTATGAAACTGGAGCTGGAGGAGAGTGAAAAAAATAAGAACAGGCTGCCTGTTCAATTGAAAAACGCCCTTAACAGGGTACAGCTTCAACAAAGGCGTATTAAGGCCCCACCGGTTCGCGCGCAGGCTGAAAAGGCACTGGAGACAGTACAACGATATGTCGAGTTACTGGCGCTGTACCAACGGGAAAAAGCACTCAATACGCACCTGCAGACGCTGACGCAAAATAATATTGTGCAGTTTGCGCAGTTCAGCAACGAAGTTAATCAGCTGGTCGCAACTATTGAACAGCGTAATCGGGCCGGACTTACCCATCTGGAAAACGCCAGTGAACATGTGCGGTTTAACCTGCTACTGCTGGGCGTCATTTCACTTTGCTCATTGATTCTGATCCTCTGGCGCGTGGTTTATCGCTCAGTCACGCGTCCCCTTGCCGAACAAACTCAGGCGCTGCAACGATTACTGGACGGTGATATCGACTCCCCTTTCCCGGAAACCGCAGGCGTGCGGGAGCTGGACACCATCGGGCGGCTGATGGATGCGTTTCGCAGCAGCGTTCATGCGCTGAATCGCCACCGCGAACAGCTGGCGGCGCAGGTCAAAGCACGCACTGCCGAATTGCAGGAACTGGTAGTAGAACACCGACAGGCGCGGGCGGAAGCAGAAAAAGCCAGCCAGGCAAAATCGGCGTTTCTGGCAGCAATGAGCCATGAGATCCGCACTCCGCTGTACGGAATTCTCGGCACCGCGCAGTTGCTGGCAGATAACCCGGCGCTTAACGCCCAGCGTGATGATTTGCGCGCGATTACCGACTCTGGCGAATCGTTGCTGACCATCCTTAACGATATTCTCGATTATTCGGCTATCGAAGCAGGTGGCAAGAATGTTTCGGTCAGCGATGACCCCTTTGAGCCACGCCCGCTGCTGGAAAGTACCCTGCAATTAATGAACGGCCGGGTGAAGGGGCGCCCGATTAGACTAACAACGGAAATTGCCGACGATGTGCCACCTGTATTAATGGGCGATCCGCGGCGCATTCGTCAAGTGATGACCAATCTGTTGAGCAATGCCCTGCGCTTTACTGACCGCGGGCAGATTACCTTGCGTAGCCGCACTGATGGCAAGCAATGGCTGGTGGAAGTAGAAGACAGCGGCTGTGGTATTGATCCTGCCAAACTGACGGACATCTTCCAGCCATTTGTTCAGGTAAACGGCAAACGCGGCGGCACCGGGCTGGGGCTGACTATCAGTAGCAGTCTGGCCCAGGCGATGGGCGGCAAACTGACCGCCACCAGCATGCCGGGTACAGGGAGTTGTTTTTGCTTACATTTGCCGTTACGTGTTGCCACTGCGCCCGCCCCCAAAATAGTCAATCAGACAATACGCCTCGATGGTTTACGTTTGCTGTTAATTGAAGATAACCCGCTTACTCAGCGAATTACGCTTGAGATGTTAACCACGAGTGGCGCACAGGTAACTACGGCGGAAAATGCAGCTCAGGCCATAGAAGCGTTACAAAATAGTGAATCGTTTACTGCCGCACTGGTGGATTTTGATTTGCCGGATATCGATGGTATTACGCTTGCCCGACAATTGACGGAGAAATATCCGTCATTAGTGCTGATTGGCTTTAGCGCCCACGTCATCGATGAAACATTGCGTCAGCGGACCAGTTCCCTGTTTCGCGGTATTATCCCCAAACCGGTATCACGCGAGGTATTGGGGCAACTGCTCGCGCACTATCTCCACTGCCAAACCACGAATGAACAGCCACTTGATACTTCGCAATTAATGGAAGATGTCCGCCTGATGGGTGCAGAAAAAATAAAAGAATGGCTGAATTTATTTCAGCAACGCTCCCTGCCACTTCTTGATGAAATAGACGCCGCTCGCGCCACTCAGGATGGTGAGAAAATAAAACGGATAGCGCACCAGTTAAAAAGCAGTTGCGCCAGTCTGGGTATGCGTGATGCCAGTCGGTTGTGCGCGCAACTGGAGCTAAAGCCCTTTACAGCCCTCCCCCTGCGTGAAGAAATTGTGCATAGTGTCGCGGCTCTGGAACAATGGCTGGACAAGAAAGACCATAAATCGATATGAATCAATATCAGCCAATTCAGAATAATTAGAATAGTGGCATTTAGTATGCAACTTAACGAACTGGCAAAATCATGGCAGAGAAAAAAAGAACCCGCTGGCAGCGGCGGCCAGATACGACGGGCGGTAAATTACCGTGGAATGACTGGCGCAATGCCACAACATGGCGTAAAGCGACGCAATTATTACTGTTAGCAATTAATATCTATATTGCCATCACATTCTGGTTCTGGGTGCGATATTACGAAACCGCCGGAAATACGCCTTTTGTCGCCAGACCTGGCGGCATCGAAGGCTGGCTACCCATTGCCGGACTGATGAATCTGAAATATAGCCTTGAAACAGGTCAGTTACCGTCCGTGCACGCCGTTGCAATGCTATTGCTGGTGGCATTTCTAATCACCAGCCTGTTGCTGAAAAAAGCGTTTTGTTCGTGGCTATGCCCGATTGGCACGCTCTCTGAATTGATCGGTGATGTGGGTAAAAAACTGTTCGGACGGCAATTCGCCCTTCCCCACTGGCTGGATATGCCACTCCGGGGAATAAAATATTTGCTGTTGAGTTTTTTTCTTTATATCGCGTTATTAATGCCTGCCCAGGCGATTCACTACTTTATGCTGTCACCCTACAGCGTGGTGATGGACGTTAAAATGCTCAATTTCTTTCGCCATATGAGCACAGCAACGTTAATCAGCGTGATCACTTTGCTAATTGCCAGTCTGTTTATTCGTCATGCGTGGTGCCGATATCTCTGTCCATATGGCGCGTTAATGGGGCTCGTCTCGCTATTATCCCCCTTTAAGATTCGTCGCAATGCCGAAAGCTGTATCGACTGCGGAAAATGCGCGAAAAATTGTCCGTCGCGGATCCCGGTTGATAAATTAATTCAGGTACGTACGGTGGAATGTACCGGATGTATGACCTGCGTGGAGTCATGTCCGGTAGCCTCAACCCTGGCCTTTTCGCTGCAAAAACCTGCGGCAAATAAAAAAGCCTTTGCGTTGTCTGGCTGGTTAATGACGTTATTGGTCCTGGGGATTATGTTTGCGGTGATGGGGTACGCGATGTATGCGGGCGTATGGCAAAGCCCGGTGCCGGAAGAGTTGTATCTGCGTTTAATTCCACAAGCGCCAATGATTGGTCACTAAAATAGCGACTAGCGGAACATCACCTCACTCGGGGTGATGTTCACAAAATCACATTATTTTGATTTTGACATCATAACTTTCCAGCCCGGTCATTTTCTCCCGTGCGGTAAAGCGAATCTCAGAGACTTCTTTCCCTGTGTTCTTGTTCAGTTCGGCGATTTTTTGCGCAATAAAATCGGCAATTTCCGTTTCAGTTTGTTTTTTTAGCTCTTCAATATTCACTGTTAACCTCTTCTGGTCTTAAAAGACAGCAACACGCCAGTAAGGTGTTGGTTACCGGTACCCTGGTCAGGTAAGAAATGTTATAAGCCATCTCCCCGAAAGATTCAATAATCAACAGGTTATCGTTCATTATACATACAGAACTGAAGGGAAAGAGTGCAGATGTAAAAAAGGCTCCACGAGGGAGCCTGATATTATTTTGTGCAGCCCAGTGGCGCCTGGTCAGTACGTATTTGCAAAGCGACGTTATCAAAAGTGATCATCGTTGATTTACAGAAAATACACTTAGCGCCAAAAGGGTTTCGCTCCGTCACATCGAACGCCGATGTGCGGTACTGTGAACCATGACAACATGGGCAGCGGAAATGGAGATGTTGAGTAATAACAGTAACCTCAGAGCGTGACGACGTTCGCTGCCGCAGGTCCACGCGGTCCCTGCTCAATGCTGAATTCTACTTTCTGATTTTCATTCAGCGTGCGGAATTCATTGCTCTGGATGGCGGTGAAATGAACAAACACATCCTTGCCGCCATCAGATGGGGAGATAAAGCCGAAACCTTTATCTGCGTTAAACCATTTTACTAAACCAGTCATTTTATTAGACATATTTTACTTCCTTCATTTTGGGCCTTTCGGCAAACAGGGCTTTAATACAGAGACTACTTAGTGTTCAGGAGAGAGACTCAAAAGAAGGGGATAATACCTGATAATGAGAACTGCTTTAGTAAACTACTTTGTATGCTGTCTGTCTTTCAAACCGACGCCGTTATTAACGCATGATAAATGAGATTAAGCAAATTTTATTTTAGCCATCCGGCGGTCTTAAATATCACTGGCTTTATTTTATTAACACCGTATAGTGCAGCGCAGATTTATCAGTAAGGAATTTGTTTGTCCCGTAAAATGACAGGAATTGTCAAAACCTTTGATCGCAAAAGCGGTAAAGGATTCATCATCCCCTCCGACGGTCGTAAAGAAGTCCAGGTTCATATTTCAGCATTAAGTCTCCGCGACGCCGAAACGCTCATTCCAGGAGTGCGTGTAGAGTTTTGCCGTGTTAATGGTCTACGCGGCCCCACTGCGGCAAATGTTTATCTTTCTTAAACAGACACTTTTATTTTTAACCTGACTGTCCGGTAAAAACGGCTTATTGCTTTTCAATGAAATTATTTGCCGAGTTATATTTTCACAACGAAATTAACATGAAAAAACCAAATACGTCGGAGTTAATCGTTATAAACTCTATTTGACAAACCACCATAATACCGACAGAAACTATATCAACAGCAATAATAAATGGCTTTCTTAACAATTTTCCTATCTTAAATTTGTATTTTGCTAAGATTTATCTTATCCTCACAAGTCGTATTTCCAGAGGGAAATTTTACACAAACTTATATTTCCCTCTGCGCACCTTTCCCACTCGCGGTTTATTGTACCGAGTGTATGCGGAAAGGGAGATTCCGCAAGGATGTTATACTTAAAGTTGACAATCCTGATCTCAAGCGTACGTATTGTCCATGCGATGAATAAAGGAAAAGTTATGAAACACAAGCTTTCTGCAATCCTTATGGCCTTCATGTTGACCACCCCAGCTGCGTTTGCTGCGCCGGGAGCAGATACCGGGGCTGAAGCAAGCACGACAGCAGGCACTACCAGCGCAACAACGACTGCGACAACTGGCGGCGTGGCTGCTGGCGCTGTCGGTACTGCAACTGTTGCCGGTGTGGCAACGGCTGTTGGTGTGGCGGCCCTGGCGGTAGTAGCCGCTAATGACAGTGGCGATGGGGGTTCTCACAATACCTCAACCACGACGTCTACTACGCGTTAATTCTGACTAAAATCGCCGAAAACTGAGTTAAATAAGACCCGGTTGCGATATTCGCACCGGGTTTTGGAGATTTGCATTTTTTTAACCAACCTTTCAAGGATTAAAGGTGCGCCCGCTTATTTTATCGATTTTCGCACTATTTCTGACGGGATGTACTCACAGTCAACAAAGTATGGTTGATACATTTCGTGCCGGTCTTTTCGATAATCAGGACATCACTATCGCGGATCAGCAGATCCAGGCGTTGCCTTATTCCACCATGTATTTACGCCTGAATGATGGGCAAAGAATATTTGTGGTACTGGGATATATAGAACAAAAACAAAGCAAATGGTTATCCCAGGATAACGCCATGCTGGTTACCCACAATGGACGTCTGTTAAAAACCGTCAAACTTAATAATAATCTGCAGGAAGTGACAAACTATCAGCAGGACCCATTGCGTAATGCGCTGGCATTAAAAGATGGCAGCAGCTGGACGCGTGATATTCTCTGGAGCGAAGATAACCATTTTCGCTCTGCGACCGTCAGCTCCACGTTTTCCTTTGCTGGATTAGAGACGCTGAATATTGCTGGTCGCAATGTACTGTGCAATGTCTGGCAGGAAGACGTTACTTCCGCACAGCCAGAAAGACATTGGCAAAATACATTCTGGGTCGATTCGGCCACTGGCCAGGTTCGTCAAAGTCGGCAAATGTTAGGCGCAGGGGTAATTCCCGTAGAAATGACATTTCTTAAACCCGCACCATGAATAAATTACCGTCGTATTTTATTGCCAGCGTCCTTTACGTGATAACGCCCCATGCCTTCGCGCAGGGCTCGGTAACCGTCTATCTGCCGGGCGAGAAACAGGCGTTATCTGTCGAGTCGGTGGAAAACGTAGCTCAACTGGTGACGCAACCACAATTGCGCGATCGCCTCTGGTGGCCTGGCGCTCTGCTGACTGATTCTGCGGCAAAAGCCAAAGCCGATAAAGATTACCAGCATGTCATGGCGCAACTGGCTTCCTGGGAAGCGGAAGCCGATGACGATGTGGCTGCAACGATTAAATTCGTTCGTCAGCAACTGACCAATCTCAATATCACAGGCCGCTTATCGGTCGAACTGGATCCTGACTTTGTGCGTGTGGATGAGGACAGTAATCGCCCACTGGTCGGCGACTATGCGCTCTATGCCGTACAGCGCCCGAGCACAATCACCTTATTGGGCGCTGTCTCCGGGGCCGGTCAATTACCCTGGCGGGCGGGCCGTAGCGTTGCAGATTATCTGCAACATCACCCCCGTCTGGCGGGCGCTGACAGCAATAACGTCTTCGTTATTACGCCGGAGGGCAAGACTGTCGTCGCGCCCGTCGCCTTGTGGAATAAAAGACATGTTGAGCCACCGCCAGGCAGTCAGCTTTGGTTGGGCTTTTCCACGCACGTTCTCCCAGAAAAATATGCTGATTTAAATAACCAGATTGTGTCTGTTTTAACGCAACGTGTTCCTGACTGATGAAGAAGAACTCTTATCTTTTAAGCTGCCTGGCCATTGCCGTCTCCAGTGCCTGTCATGCTGAAGTATTAACCTATCCTGATCCGGTAGGCCCTTCGCAATCGGACTTTGGCGGCACCGGGCTGCTGCAAATGCCCAATGCCCGTATCGCGCCGGAAGGTGAATTCAGCATCAACTACCGGGATAACGACCAGTACCGTTTCTACTCCACTTCTGTGGCGCTATTTCCGTGGCTGGAGGGAACCATTCGTTATACGGATGTCCGTACGCGCAAATATAGCCAATGGGAAGATTTCAGCGGCGACCAGTCGTATAAAGACAAATCATTCGATTTTAAACTTCGTCTGTGGGAAGAAGGTTACTGGCTGCCGCAAGTGGCATTTGGTAAACGCGATATCGCGGGTACGGGTTTGTTTGACGGTGAGTATCTGGTCGCCAGCAAACAAGCGGGTCCGTTCGATTTCACTCTCGGTATGGCCTGGGGTTATGCCGGTAATGCGGGCAATATTACCAACCCGTTTTGTCGGATAAGCGATAAATATTGCCATCGCGCGGAGTCTCACGATGCGGGAGATATCAGTTTTAGCGATATCTTTCGTGGTCCAGCCTCTGTTTTTGGCGGTATCGAGTATCAAACGCCGTGGAATCCTCTGCGTCTGAAACTCGAATACGACGGCAACAATTACCAGAATGATTTTGCGGGTAAATTGCCGCAGGCAAGTCATTTCAATTTCGGCGCCGTGTATCGTGCCGCTAACTGGGCAGATCTCAACCTTAGCTATGAGCGTGGCAACACGTTGATGTTTGGCTTCACGTTACGGACCAACTTCAACGATCTGCGCCCTGCCCTGCGCGATACGCCAAAACCGGCGTATCAACCTGCGCCGGAGTCTGAAGGATTGCAGTACACCACAGTGGCGAACCAACTTACCGCGCTGAAGTACAACGCAGGTTTTGAAGCGCCGGAAATCCAACTGCACGATAAGACGCTGTATATGTCCGGCGAGCAGTACAAATACCGCGACTCACGCGAGGCGGTCGATCGCGCTAATCGAATTCTGGTGAATAACCTTCCGCAGGGCGTCGAGAAGATTAGTGTGACGCAAAAACGTGAGCATATGGCGATGGTGACGACTGAAACCGACGTTGCCAGCCTGCGTAAACAGTTGGCAGGTACTGCGCCAGGTAAACCAGAACAACTGCAACAACAGCGTGTTGAGGCAGCCGATCTTTCTGCCTTTGGTCGCGGTTACCGTATTCGCGAAGACCGCTTTAGTTATTCTTTCAATCCAACGTTGTCACAGTCACTGGGCGGGCCGGAAGATTTCTATATGTTCCAGTTGGGTCTGATGTCCAGCGCTCGTTACTGGTTTACCGATCATTTGCTGCTTGATGGCGGTATTTTCACCAATATTTACAACAACTACGACAAATTTAAGTCGTCGTTGTTACCTGCGGACTCTACCCTGCCCCGCGTACGTACGCATATCCGCGATTACGTACGTAATGATGTCTATCTCAACAACTTACAGGCGAACTACTTTGCCGATCTGGGCAATGGATTCTACGGTCAGGTATATGGCGGCTATCTGGAAACCATGTATGCCGGTGTCGGTTCCGAGCTGCTTTATCGTCCGCTCGATGCCAGTTGGGCGCTGGGTGTAGATGTTAACTACGTGAAGCAGCGTGACTGGGACAACATGATGCGCTTCACCGATTATTCCACGCCAACAGGTTTTGTGACGGCGTACTGGAATCCGCCGACGCTTAACGGCGTGCTGATGAAACTCAGCGTTGGTCAGTATCTGGCGAAGGACAAAGGGGCAACGATTGACGTAGCAAAACGCTTTGACAGTGGCGTGGCGGTAGGTGTCTGGGCGGCGCTCAGTAACGTGTCGAAAGATGACTACGGCGAAGGCGGCTTTAGTAAAGGTTTTTATATCTCGATTCCGTTCGACTTGATGACCATTGGACCTAACCGCAACCGTGCGACGATTTCATGGACGCCATTGACGCGTGACGGTGGACAAATGCTCTCACGGAAATACCAGCTCTATCCAATGACGGCAGAGCGAGAAGTACCGGTTGGACAATAACCTGAAACGATTCATAACGTTACATTGACTGATAAATATAAACCAATGAAAAAGAACATTTTTAAATTTTCGGTACTGACATTAGCTGTTCTGTCTTTAACAGCATGTACCCTTGTTCCTGGTCAGAATTTATCGACCAGTAATAAGGATGTCATCGAATTACCTGACAACCAGTATGATCTGGACAAAATGGTCAATATCTATCCCGTCACACCAGGACTGATTGATCAATTACGCGCAAAGCCGATTATGTCGCAGGCTAACCCGGAGCTTGAGCAGCAAATCGCGAACTATGAATATCGCATCGGCATTGGCGACGTATTGATGGTCACCGTCTGGGATCACCCGGAACTCACCACGCCAGCGGGTCAATATCGTAGCGCCAGCGATACGGGTAACTGGGTTAACGCCGATGGCGCGATTTTCTACCCCTACATTGGTCGCTTGAAAGTAGCGGGGAAAACCCTTACTCAAGTCCGTAATGAAATTACCGCGCGTCTGGATGCGGTGATTGAAAGTCCGCAGGTGGATGTCAGTGTCGCGGCGTTCCGTTCGCAGAAAGCGTACGTTACTGGCGAAGTGACTAAATCCGGTCAGCAGCCGATTACCAATATCCCGCTGACCATTATGGATGCGATTAACGCCGCGGGCGGCCTGACTGCTGATGCTGACTGGCGCAATGTCGTGTTAACCCAGAATGGTGTTAAAACCAAAATCAACCTCTACGCGCTAATGCAGCGTGGTGACTTGCGTCAGAACAAACTGCTGCATCCAGGCGATATTTTGTTTATTCCGCGCAACGATGACCTGAAAGTCTTCGTGATGGGCGAAGTAGGGAAACAGAGTACGCTCAAAATGGATCGCAGCGGTATGACGCTGGCGGAAGCCTTAGGCAACGCCGAGGGTATGAATCAGGATGTCGCCGACGCGACGGGAATTTTTGTTATTCGTGCAACGCAAAACAAGCAGAATGGCAAAATCGCCAATATTTATCAGCTGAATGCGAAGGACGCATCAGCAATGATACTCGGAACGGAATTCCAGCTTGAACCTTACGACATTGTTTATGTCACTACTGCCCCTCTGGCTCGTTGGAACCGTGTGATTTCTCTGCTGGTACCGACGATTTCCGGGGTGCATGACCTGACAGAGACTTCACGGTGGATTCAAACATGGCCCAACTAAAATTTAACTCTATCCTGGTTGTGTGCACTGGCAACATTTGCCGTTCGCCGATTGGCGAACGGTTGCTGCGTAAACGCTTACCGGGCGTAAAAGTCAAATCGGCAGGCATTCATGGTCTGGTAAAACACCCTGCCGATGCGACAGCGGCAGATGTTGCCGCTAATCATGGCGTGTCGCTCGAAGGACACGCCGGACGTAAGCTAACCGCTGAGATGGCTCGTAATTACGATCTGATTCTGGCAATGGAGTCAGAGCATATTGCTCAGGTTACCGCAATAGCTCCCGAGGTGCGCGGGAAGACAATGCTTTTTGGGCAATGGCTGGAACAGAAAGAGATCCCGGATCCCTATCGTAAAAGCCAGGACGCATTTGAACATGTTTACGGTATGTTGGAGCGCGCCAGTCAGGAATGGGCGAAGCGCCTCAGCCGGTAATTTGAGTTTATAAAATACGATGACAACTAAAAATATGAATACGCCGCCAGGTAGCACTCAGGAAAATGAGATCGATCTGCTTCGTCTGGTCGGCGAATTATGGGATCACCGTAAGTTGATCATTAGCGTAACAACGTTGTTCACGCTGATCGCCGTCGCTTATTCGCTACTCAGTACGCCGATTTATCAGGCGGACACGTTGGTACAGGTCGAGCAAAAACAAGGTAACGCTATTCTTAGCGGCCTGAGCGATATGATCCCTAATTCCTCGCCCGAATCGGCGCCGGAAATCCAGCTACTGCAATCACGTATGATTCTGGGCAAAACCATTGCGGAGCTTAATCTGCGTGACATTGTTGAGCAGAAGTATTTTCCGATCGTCGGTCGTGGTTGGGCGAGATTAACCAAAGAGAAGCCAGGTGAACTGGCTATCAGTTGGATGCATATCCCGCAACTGAATGGTCAGGACCAGAAACTGACGCTGACTGTTGGGGAAAACGGTCACTATACGCTGGAAGGTGAAGATTTCACCGTTAATGGCACGATCGGCCAGCGTGTGGAAAAAGACGGCATTGCACTTACCGTCGCAGACATGAAGGCTGAGCCGGGGACGAAGTTTATCCTGAGTCAGCGCACGGAACTGGAAGCGATTAACGCCCTGCAGGAAACCTTTACCGTTAGCGAGCGCAGTAAAGAGAGCGGGATGCTGGAACTCACCATGACCGGTGATGATCCGCAACTGATCACTCATATTCTGAACAGCATCGCTAACAATTATTTGCAGCAGAATATCGCACGCCAGGCCGCGCAGGATTCACAAAGTCTTGAGTTCCTGCAGCGTCAGTTACCACAAGTACGTAGTGAGCTGGATCAGGCGGAAGAAAAGCTGAACGCCTATCGTCAGCAACGTGATTCGGTCGACCTGAACCTGGAGGCTAAAGCCGTTCTTGAGCAGATTGTTAATGTTGATAATCAACTCAACGAGCTGACTTTCCGTGAAGCAGAGATCTCCCAGCTGTATAAGAAAGATCACCCGACCTATCGTGCGCTGTTGGAAAAACGCCAGACGCTGGAGCAGGAGCGTAAACGCCTGAATAAACGCGTATCGGCAATGCCTTCCACTCAGCAGGAAGTTCTGCGTTTAAGCCGTGACGTGGAAGCGGGCCGCGCGGTATATCTGCAATTGCTTAACCGCCAGCAGGAGTTAAGCATTTCGAAATCCAGTGCGATTGGTAACGTGCGGATTATCGACCCGGCAGTGACTCAGCCGCAGCCGGTAAAACCGAAAAAAGCGTTGAATGTGGTGCTTGGTTTTATTCTCGGCCTGTTTATTTCAGTCGGTGCCGTGCTCGCACGCGCCATGTTGCGTCGTGGTGTGGAAGCGCCGGAACAGCTGGAAGAGCAAGGTATCAGCGTTTATGCCACCATCCCAATGTCTGAGTGGCTGGATAAGCGTACGCGCCTGCGTAAGAAGAGCTTGTTCTCGAATCAGCAACGTCACCGTACGAAAAATATCCCCTTCCTGGCGGTGGATAACCCGGCGGATTTCGCCGTGGAAGCTGTGCGTGCGTTACGTACCAGTCTGCACTTCGCCATGATGGAGTCGGCGAATAATGTCCTGATGATTACCGGTGCGACGCCTGACAGCGGTAAAACATTCGTCAGTTCAACCCTGGCCGCGGTGATAGCACAGTCCGATCAAAAAGTGTTATTCATCGATGCTGACTTACGTCGTGGTTATTCGCATAACCTGTTTAACGTGAGTAATGAGCATGGTTTATCTGAATATCTGACAGGCAAAGATGAAATCGGTAAGGTAATTCAGTCTTTCGGCAAAGGGGGATTCGATGTAATCACCCGTGGTCAGGTGCCGCCTAATCCGTCGGAACTGCTGATGCGCGATCGGATGCGCCAGCTACTGGAATGGGCTAACGAGCATTACGATATGGTGATTGTCGATACGCCGCCGATGCTGGCGGTAAGTGATGCCGCAGTCGTGGGCCGTTATGTCGGTACCAGCCTGCTGGTCGCTCGTTTTGCGTTGAACACCGCCAAAGAGGTAGCCTTGTCGATGCAACGTCTGGAACAGGCGGGCGTCAATATTAAAGGTGCAATCCTCAACGGTGTGGTTAAACGCGCCAGCACCGCCTACGGTTATGGCTATAACTATTACGGTTATAGCTACTCTGATAAAGAGTAAAACTGAGGGCAAAGCGCGTTTCGCTCACGCCTTATCCGGCCTACAAAATAATGCTATATCAATATATTGCAGAATTACGTAGGCCTGATAAGCATGGCACATCAGGCAATTCTACGTTTATCATCGGCCTCAGAGCATTCAGGTAACTGAATGCTCTTTTTTGTGCATTACAAACTGCACGCAGGTATGCGCATTTTGTTCACTATTTGCGTAAAACCCACCAGCGAACACATACCCTGCGCGTTTATTTCCTTACATCCGGCAAGAGTTAGTTTTACTTCTCCAGGCCGTATTTTCAGTGATAGCGGTGTTTTATCGCGCATCTGCTGTAAAGTCTGAAAGACGAAAGAAACCTGAATCCACTGGCTGTTATCACTTAGCCGACGCCAGCGTTCAAACACCAGTTCACCACCCGGCGGCGTGTTATCTGGCTGGCCTGGCAGCGTCCAGTTAAGCCCTAACGCGCCGCCCAGATTCGCCAGATTGGTATCGTGTCCGACAATAAACAACAGTGACGTCGGAAGCATTACGCCATGGCTCTGTTTTTTCAGGCCATGCGCGGTCAACGCTGTCAGGACCAAATCCAGTAATGGCGTGGCGCGACTACGGGCAACTTCTGGCGTACGTTGTAGCAGATAAAATTGCGCATTATGCAGACTTAACAAGGTATTCCACTGCTGTGAATCGGTAATTCGCCCCCAACCCGGCTGTGGCATTCCTTGTGCTTGTTGCAGGAGAAAAATCTCTGTCAGCATTGATGCCAGGCTTACCGCTCCGGTTAATGAGACATTGTCGCTACTCACGTTGAGTTCCGATGGTAATACCTGGGTCAGCGAACAACTTTCGCCTTGTTTCTCTCGTTTGAGGCACAAGCGTGATTGAGAAAAATTCAGAACCCGCTCCAGTTCGCGAAATGCCGTTTGCCTATGCTCAGTGAATCCGGCTATCGATCCCCCTGCCCTGTTGAGAATAGCCCCGGTCACCTTTGCCTTATCCAGTTGGCAAATACCGGTTTTAAGGGGATTAAACAACGGGTCGGGACGGGAAGTGTCTGGCAGAGTGTGTACGGGAAGAACACAGCCGGGCGCCAGTCCGGCTGCAAAAGCTTCGCCCGTTTTACGGGTGCGTTCGTCAATATCGGCAATAATCGCGACCTGCCCCGGTTTCGGGCATCCCTTTTTTGCCAGCAAACCATCAGCCACCAGACGCTGACGTTGGTAATGCCCAAGATAAGAGACCAGCTCGCCGCCGCGCGGCGTCAGCCAGCCCAGTTTTACTGGCCAGGTTGGCCATGCATCGGGGGTGACATCCTGCATGAGTGATGTTGCTTTGGTTGGCGCACGCACGCCATGACGGCTAACAATCACCACACTTTCCAGCTTTAGCTCCGGCTCATTCTGAGCGTATGCAGGCGACAGTGTTAACGGAAGCAGAAGAGAAAAAAAGGGAGCAAAATCGCTTTCATCGCCAGGTTCCCGTTTTGCATATTTCGCATTAAGGTCTGATGCGACGCTTGATGCGTCACATCAGACCTACGTTCGTTAACCTTTTAGACGTGGCTCCAGCCATACTAACACTACGGTGGAGAGTGAACACATCAACAAAATGCCGACGAACCAGAGTAAATACCACATCGTTCCTGCTCCTTAGTACAGCTCGTTTTCGTGATGGCGGAGAGTTTCTGTCGTCATACGCCCCCACATTTTGTAGTAGCTCCATAATGTATAGAGCAACACAATGGGCAAAAATATCAGCACGATGACCAACATAATGCTCAGCGTCATCTGGCTGGAAGTGCTGTCCCACAATGTCAGACTGGATACTGGACTGATGCTTGAGGGCATGACAAACGGGAACAACGTGATGCCCGCAGTGAAAATCACGCCAAATTGCATTAATGAAGCCATCAGAAATCCCCATCCTGGGCGCCCCCGATAAATCGCCATCACCGTCAACAACGGGCAGAAGAACCCCAGCAACGGGAAAAGCCACAATACTGGCGATTCGATGAAATTATTCATCCAGGCACCGGGCAGTACAGCGACCATTTTCATTAACGGATTCGACGGACCATTAACATCCTGAGCGAGCAACACAAAGCCATCAATACCGACCCATAGCCAGTAACCCGCCAGTAAAAAGCACAACATCACCAGCAACGCTGCGCGTTTGGTCGCCAGTTGCGAGCGCAGGTGAATGACGCCGACGGTCTTAAGTTGCAGCCAGACGCCTCCCTGCAAAATCACCATACCCAGACTGAGCAAGCCGCACAGCAATGGGAATGGTGTAAGCAACTGCCAGAAAGTACCGAGATACTCCACGCGTAATTGCGGTGTAAAGGCAAATGGCACGCCGAGTAACAAGTTACCGAATGCGATCCCAAAGACCACAGGCGGCACCAGACTGCCAATAACCAGACCGGCATCCCACATTTTACGCCAACGCACGTCGGCGATTTTGCCGCGATAATCAAAAGCCAACGGGCGAAAAAACAGCGAGCACAGAACCAGAATCATTGCCACATAAAAGCCAGAAAACGCCGCAGCATAGACTCTGGGCCAGGCGGCAAATAATGCTCCGCCTGCGAGGATCAGCCAGACCTGGTTGCCTTCCCAGTGCGCGCCAACGCTGTTTATGACTACCCGACGTTCATCATCGTCACGTGCAACCAGCGGTAGCAGACAGCCGATCCCCATATCAAATCCGTCGGTGATCATAAAGACCACCAGGATCACGCCCATCAGTAACCACCAGATGAACCGTAATGTCTCATAATCAAACATGACTCCCTCCTTTACCCCTGTTGCTGCGCGGGTTGTTCACTCTGCATCGCACTCGGCCCCAGGCGAGCATATTTCTGCATCAGGTAGACTTCGGCGATAAGGAACAGGGTATAAAGCCCGACGATCATGATCAGTGAGAAAGCCAACTGACCCGTAGTTAATGCAGAGTGCGCGGAATATGTTGGTAAAATGTCCTGAATCGCCCACGGCTGGCGGCCAAATTCGGTCATAAACCACCCGGCCTCAATGGCAATCCACGGTAGCGGCAGACTCCAGAGCGCCATTTTTAGCACCCAGCGATGCTGGTCAATTTTGCCACGCAGTGTCTGAACAAGCGCAATCAGCATTACCAGTAGCAGCAGCGAGCCGCAGCCCACCATGATACGGAAGCTCCAGAATACCGGAGCAACCTGCGGGATAGCGCCTCGCATCGCTGCCTGATACTGTGCGGCAGTGACATGATTCATATCCGGCGCATAGCGGGAGAGCAGCATGCCGTAACCGAGATCGTTTTCCAGTTCACGAAACGCCTGCAACACATGCGGCTCACGATTGCCTTGCGATATCTCCTGCATTAGCAGCCAGGCCATACGTCCGCGTTGTAAGCGTGGATAGGTTTCAGCCATTAAATTTTTCAGCCCCGGCACGGGCTTATCTAATGAGTGAGTGGCGAGGATCCCTAGCAGCGCGGGGATTTTGATGGCAAAGGTATTGCGCTCTTGATCCTGCTCCGGCCAGGCAATGAGATGAAACGGCGCTGGCGCAGGCTCTGTCTGCCACTCCCCTTCCATCGCTGCCAGTTTTACCGGCTGTACACGAGCAACTTCAAACGCAGAGCTGTCTCCAAGTTGCAGCGCGCCAATTATCGCCAGAGTGCCAAAGACGGAACCGATAGCAAACGAGCGTAACGCCACATCACGCTCCCGCCCGCGCAATAAATACCAGGCGCTAATTGCCATAATGAACATCGCTCCTGTCACGTAGCCCGCCATCACCGTGTGCACAAACTTCACCTGGCTGACGGGGTTAAAGACCAGATCGCTAAAGCTGGTCATCTCCATGCGCAGAGTGTCGATATCAAAATGAGCGCCGGTTGGGAACTGCATCCAGCCATTGGCATTCAAAATCCACAATGCGGAGATATTGGAACCGAACGCCACCAGCCAGGTGACCAGCAGATGTTGATATTTATTGAGTCGTTGCCAGCCGAAGAAAAACAAGCCAACAAAGGTGGATTCGAGGAAAAAGGCCATTAGTGCTTCCATCGCCAGCGGCGCGCCGAAAATGTCGCCCACATAGTTAGAATAAAATGACCAGTTAGTACCAAACTGAAACTCCATCGTCAGGCCAGTCGCCACGCCAAGAGCAAAGTTGATACCGAAGAGCTTACCCCAGAAGCGCGTCATATCGCGGTAGATAATCTTGCCAGTGACCACGTATATTGTTTCCATGATAGCCAGCAAAAAAATCAGCCCCAGAGTAAGTGGCACGAATAAAAAATGGTACAGCGCGGTCAGAGCAAACTGCCAACGCGATAAATCAATAACATCCCACATGCGAACTCCTGTAAGCGAAGAGAGGGAAATAGCTTATTAATAGTAGATCCCCTCTTTTCTCCTTACAGTTTGTGGGTAGTTATCTTCGCTAATTTCGATATTCATAGAACTGAAAGCGATATTTGCCGCCGTTTTTCACTACGGCGCACTTTCCGCCAGCCACCGACAGACCTCACCCAATTGTTGCGTAGAATCGACCAGATCTTCTGGCGCTGCCAGCACGACTTCCGGTATTGGGCAGATCTCATAGCTCTCAAGCAACGGGCCCTTTAAGGTATCCAGACAACGTAAATGCCAGACATGGCGTAATCCGGTGGCGTTGATATAGCTTTCGCCATAGCCAACGGTGCGAATCTGAATATTCCCCGGTCCGCACAGACGCGAGAGGAAAACCCGGTCAGCCTCGCTGATGGGCAACTGTGTCAGATTGATACTGTGTGGCTGCGTATCAGGGTTACGCACATGCGCCAGCAGTTCATGGGCCAGCGGCAGACCATTCATCAGACCGTCGATGGGAGGAGGTAATAGTGAATCCGTCGGTAGCGTATTTTGTGTTGCCGCCTGCCACAACACCAGCGGCGCGCGACCTACCTCCAGCCTGTCTTCCTGCAATCGCGCATCGCGACGTTTGCGTACGCGCCAGAACCCGCAGAAGATCGCTTCCTGAATTTCACTTTCGCTACCGTCAGCATGCTGAATACGCACCGAGACTTCCCCTTCCCCGAGAAGCGTATTAATGAAGTGACGCTCATCGGCGTTGAGATTTAACAGGTTAACGGCTAACACTTCACCCTGCGGCGGCTGGCGTTGACTTAGCTGTTTTTGCAAATCGTTTAACAGCGCAATGACCCGCGGACTATGCGAACACCGTTCCAGCGCCGCCATGCTCGGTTCATCATTCACCTGGCAGGTAATTGGCAGCGGGTTCATGCTGAAACTGTCATCGTTCGGTTGCGTTCCAGGTCCCAGCAGATGAAAAAAAGTTTCACTCATGAGGCTTGTTCCTGTTGCTGTGCGACAAGCCCGCGCATCAGGCTTACCCACTCTGCCCACGGGTGAATACCATTCAGCACGCCACGATAATTGCCATCGGTAAACACCAGTGTTGCCGGAAAGCGAAAAACCTCAAAGCGATCGCCAATGGCTTCACTCTGTTCGAGATCAGCGATCGCCACTTGCCACGCATATTCTGGAAACTCGCGCAGTAATTCGCCAATCATTACCGGGTTATCGCTGACCTCTGGCGTGCGTTTCGGATCGCTGCTTAATAACACCACGCCGTCTGGCGCTTGCATAAGCCAGTCGTCAAGGCTTGTTCCAGTGACTGGCGTCCAGCCGCGCGCCAGCATTCGTTGCCACAACATATTAAATGGCGTGTTGTTGTTCATCCCTGCTCCTCCAGCGTCATCCGATACTGGCGCAAGCGAACGCCTTCGTAATTTTCCATCGACAGACAGTCATAATTGAGACAACGCGACTCTTCAGCCAGTTGTGGCACAACTCCCCACTCAGCCAGTTGCGCCAGCGCCGCTTGTTCCGCGGCGGGCAGTTGCGCCCGTGCCAGTTCGCTCAGGCTACCGCCGTAGTCGTCGAGCATCGCGGGTTGCAATCCGATAAGGGCGATTTGTGCAGGAAGATGACCTCGAATATCCGCCAGCGCCAGCACTTCGGAGAAGCTGTTCTGATGCAGGCTCATTTTCTTCGCGCTAAGGTAAGCAGGAATGCGCTCTCCGGCATAAGTGCGTAATGCCCCGGGCTCCAGACCATAATCAATAGCATCGAGGATCAACAAATGACTGGCGCTTTCGACATAGCCCAACAGGTTAAGCCCTTGAGTACCGCCATCGACAATTTCTACCTCTTCAGGCCAGCGGTAATGGGCATACAACCGTTCCGCCACCCGCACGCCGAAGCCTTCATCGGCCCACAGCAGGTTGCCCAGCCCCATTACCACCACGCGTTGCTCGCTCATGAACGCTCCTTGTTACTTATTTTGCCAAATTTGTGGCTACGGTAGCCGTTGACCATAGTGGAGATCACCGTGTCGTCGGACATGATGTCTTCACGCAGCGCCATGTAGACATGACCGATCACAAACGCGCCAATCAGCCACATCCCCAGCCGATGCCAGCTGTGAATGTCCATTGAGTTGCCACCCGTCCAGTAGAAAAATTCCACCACATAACGGAACGGCGCGAAAATGGCGTACTCGCTGTGCTCGCTGTACAGCGCAAAGCCGGTGATGATCATAAAGACGGACATCAGGAAATAGCCGAACATCGCCGCCTGGGCGATGGGGTTATGACCTATATCGGCACTCGGACGTTTTGCCAGAAACAGATACCAGCGGATTTCATACCACACGCCCTGCCACCAGCTTTTGCGCCATACCGGCACGATAAAAAGCTCGCGGGAGTAACGATTACCGACAAACGCCCAGTAAATCCGCATCAGCAAGACCACGGTAAAAATCATCCCGGCGCTGAAGTGAATTAACCTGATGTAGCCCATATAGAACAGATACGTCGCCTCGCCGCTGACGGAAGGTAGCGGCTTGCCGATAAAGTATCCGGTGACCATCAACACCGCCATGCATAACACTGTCAGCCAGTGCCAGATACGGACGGGCGCTTCAAACACATAGTGGCTGACAACGTTGTCACTTTTCTGTTGCATGATGATTCTCCTTCGCTGTTAACGCACCTGCACGGAGATCAGTTCGCTGCCGTCGTCGCCCAGTACGTGTGTTGAACAGGCGAGGCACGGGTCAAAGCTGTGCAGAGTACGCAGGATCTCCAGCGGTTGCTCGGGGATCGCCATTTTGGTGTTCATCAGCGCGGCTTCATAAGCGCCAATTTGCCCTTTCGGATCGCGCGGGCTGGCGTTCCAGGTGGTCGGCACCACGCACTGGTAGAGATCAATTTTGCCATCGCGAATCGCGGCCCAGTGGCCTAACGCTCCGCGCGGCGCTTCGGTAAACCCGACGCCGCGACACTCTGTCGGCCAGGTTGCAGGTTCCCATTTTTCAGTGGAGGCGGTGGCGAGATTGCCGTTTTTCAGGTTGGTCATCAGCTTGTCGAAGAAGTATTGCAACTGACCTGCGGCCCACTGCGCTTCATGCGCGCGGCACAAAATGCGACCCAATGTCGACTGGATGCCGGAAAGTGGCAGGTTCAGCGCCGACATCATACGATCGACCGACTCCACGGTCGCAGCATCGCCTTTATGGTAGGCAATTAGCGTGCGCGCCAGCGGCCCCACTTCCATCGCATGACCGCGCCAGCGTGGCGCTTTGATCCACGAGTAGCGTTCCTGTTCATTCAACTGTTGAATGTTGGTATCGCTGCCTTTGACATCGCCGGGGTTGTACCACGGGTCGGTGATGCCATCGAACGGATGACGCCCGACCTGATCGTTGGGATAACGATACCAGGCGTGGTCGACAAACTCCTGCACCTGCTGTGGATCAACCAAATCCACTGGCAGCACATTGTTGAAGTCGCCGTTAATCACCGCGCCGCCAGGCATCAGCAGACTTTTCTCGCCAAAGTCGTTGGCAATATCCGGGAATGCGCCGTAGCTGAGGACACATTTATCAGAAAGACCCGTGCCGATTTCGCTCCACGGTTTGTTGAACTGGCCGATGGCTAAGGCGTCGGGGATCATCACGTTATTAATGAAGTCCGCCGTACGGGTAATGATCGACTGCACCAGGTTCAGGCGTTCCATATTGACCGCCCCGACCGCGCCGCTTTCGTCAATGTTAATGGCGCACGGCATCCCGCCGACAATCCAGTTTGGATGCGGGTTTTTACCACCAAAGACCGCGTGGATTTTGACAATTTCACGCTGGAAATCGAGAGCTTCGAGATAGTGGGCAAAGCCCATCAGGTTGGCTTCTGGCGGCAGTTTGTACTGCGGGTGCCCCCAGTAGCCATTGCGGAAGATCCCCAACTGCCCGCCTTCAACGAATTTCTTCAGGCGGTTTTGTACGTCGAAGAAATAGCCAGGGGATGATTTCGGCCATGAGGAGAGGCTTTGCGCCAGTTCGGAGGTTTTCCGCGGGTCAGCTTTCAGCGCATCTAACACATCGATCCAATCCATCCCGGCAAGCTGATAGAAGTGCACCAGATGATCGTGGCACCAGAGCGTTGCCAGCATAATGTTGCGGATGATATTGGCGTTGTCCGGCACTTTAATACCGATGGCATCTTCGATGGCGTAAACCGAAGCCAGGGCGTGTACGCCAGTACAGACGCCGCAGATACGTTCAACGAACGCCCACGCATCGCGCGGGTCACGCCCTTGCAGGATGATCTCCAGCCCGCGAAACATGGTGCCGCAGGAGACGGCATTGGTGATCACATTCTGATCGTTAATATTCACTTCACAGCGCATGTGGCCTTCGATGCGCGTGATCGGGTCAACCACCAGGCGGCGTCCGGCATTATTGATGGTGTACCCCTGAGTTTCGTACTGAGTGCTCATGCCTGTTTATCCTCATTGCCTGGCTGGTGTTCGGTTTCTGTAGGTTGCTGGTTATGACGTCTGCGCTGGTCAACGGCGCTGGCGACTGCATGCACGCCAACAGCCGCAGCCACCACGCCAAGCGCGGTTAAGCCAACGGTATCGGCGGTGGAATGGGTACCCATTTGCGGAATATCGACCACGCGGCTGTAGAACGAACCGCGATCCCAGAAACCATTTTCAGCACAGCCCAGGCAGCCATGACCAGACTGGATAGGGAAAGAAACGCCATCGTTCCAGCGGGTAGAGGAACAGGCGTTATAGGTGGTCGGCCCTTTGCAGCCCATTTTGTACAGGCAGTAACCTTTACGGGCAGCGTCATCATCCCAGCTCTGGACGAACTCTCCTGCGTCGAAGTGAGCACGGCGATAGCATTTATCGTGGATTCGCTGACCATAGAACATCAACGGACGCCCCATTCTGTCGACATCCGGCAGACGATCGAACGTCACCATGTAAGTAATGATGGCGCTCATCACATCCGGGATTGGCGGGCAGCCAGGTACTTTGATAATGGGTTTGTCGGTAATGACTTTGTCGATAGGCGTTGCCTGCGTCGGATTGGGGCGCGCGGCCTGCACGCAGCCCCAGGAAGCACAGGTCCCCCATGCGATAATCGCACTGGCTCCGGCAGCGGCGCGTTTGAGTTTCTCAATAAATGGCCGACCACTGCTGATACAGAACATCCCCTGCTCGCCCAGCGGCGGGTTACCTTCTACTGCGAGGATGTATTTGCCATCGTATTGCGTGATGATGTCTTCAAAGACTTCTTCCGCCTGGGTTCCGGCGGCGGCCATCAAAGTATCGTCGTAATCGAGGGAGATAAGGGAAAGAATGACATCCTTCGCCAGCGGATGGGCGGAACGGATAAAAGATTCGGTACAGCAGGTACATTCCAGACCGTGGATCCACACCACTGGAATGCGCGGTTTATTCTCCAGCGCCCAGGCAATCTTCGGTGCCATCCCCGCGCCTAGTCCCAGCGACGTGGCAGCCAGACTGCAATATTTAAGAAAACTTCGCCGGGTGACCCCCTGACGCCGCATGGACTGGTAAAATGTTTCCTCGTTATTCATATCGCACGTCTCTTCTCCTTGCGACACCGGCAGAACACCGGGCGCTTATGGTCGGCAAGCGACGTCCCTGTAGCAAGGCAAACCATCGCTTCACGTGAGATGCTGAAAACGAAAGCTCATCCTTCTGCACTGGCGCACGTCGCCAGAAAGTAATGTTAATAAAGCGTAGTGAATTTTTTGCGCAAAACAACACAGTTTGTGTGGATTTATCTTTTTGCGATAAAAATAGACCTTATTTTCGTTCAGGCGTGTTCTGAAGGGAGTAAAGATTGCTGTACTGATAATTCACGTCCGGCATCGCAACAACCGCTTTTTATGGCTACGCAATCGCCAAATTGCTGTTGTTTCACGCTATCAATGCGGTTTTGGCTGTTTTTCAGGCAAACGAACACATTAGGGGTTTACACGCCGCATCGGGATGTTTATAGTGCGCGTCATTCCGGAAGTGTGGCCGAGCGGTTGAAGGCACCGGTCTTGAAAACCGGCGACCCGAAAGGGTTCCAGAGTTCGAATCTCTGCGCTTCCGCCAAATAATCAAGGGGTTACCAAATGGTAGCCCCTTTGCTTTTTTGGCTCTTGGTATAAACTTGGTATACCAATTGGTATATTTTTATTCGGATGATCTTGGTTCTTCCGGCCACTCAATATCAGGTGCAGTTGATGTATCAACACGATTCAATAACACCCGATACTTTTTCCAGGCTTCCCGCAATGAAGTCTCTTCCTCAATTACGATCTGCAGCATCCTGAAGTGGGGCGCACCACGCAAACATCACAAAATATTGTCGCTGTGATGGACCTGTGCAATAGTGAATCACGCTACGTTTCTGTGTACATAGCTGTACTGGTGAATCATGAGCAATCTGAATCCATGCATGGCGTGTGGTGCCTGCTGTGCATTTTTCCGCGTCTCTTTTTACTGGGCCGAAGCCGATGATACTGGCGGTACCATCCCCGTCCCCCTGACACAACAAATCTCTCCGTACCATCGATGCATGCAGGGCACTAACCAGAAAAATTCTCGATGTGCGGCCCTGAACAGTGAACCGATAGTCAATACCTACTGCAGCATTTATGAGAATCGCTCATCCATCCGCAGGGAATTTCTTATGTCCTGGGAAAATAGTGTGGTTAACGAAGCAAAAAGTGTCCCTTCGTCGGTATAGCACCCCATTTTATTAATATAAAGTTACAAAATGGATGCCAGTGTTTATTGTAGCCACAAGAAATGTATGCAAACTAGAATTGGGAAATGTATTTATAAAATAAGGGATAGCAGATATGTTTGCAGCAAAGCCCGAGCTCAGTCAAAGATGTATCTCTGGATTCTTCACTACTGGTTCAAGCGATGAAAACGCAAATAATAAACCGTCAAGCGATATGGCGAACAGAATCTCACTGGTAGTAAGCGATACACAAATCGGTACATATATAACTGACAGTAATACTTTGAAGAATGGATTGTATAGCCAAGCCCACATAGGAACTCAACCTTATCAGCCAAGTGCTGACTCGCCGATAACTGTGAGGACATTCCTACAAATTACACTTTCTAACAATAACTACAAATCATTACAGCATCTGAAAACACGAGCAGAAAATTATCTAAGGCATCGCAAAACGGAACACAAGATCCTGCGTGCGACTATTGAGGGACTAACTAATCCAGAATCTCCTGTATTCAAACAAACAGCATGGATGGGGCATCTGGAGCGTGGCCTTTGGAAAACGGAAACACGCTGGGGCGGAAACGACCGTGAGCAGCTAAGCAAAGAGGTTCTTGGCTCAGAGGAGCCAAAATCTGGTTCACCATTTTACGGTAGTCGTGGACTAAAATTATCCGACAGTGCCCGTTCAGCCTTCTCAATGATGCTGTGCGGTTCTGAAGGTCCATTCACAAAAGAACAAGCACTCTCCGGTTTCGAGCTTGCTCAAACTGGCCAAGTACTGGCTGGAAGGCTAAAAATTCAGGAGCGAGTAAAATTCCGCGCAGACAACCGCATTGATGCTCAACGTAACGGTACACACTCCACCCACACACAAACAGGCATGGATCTTTCTCAAGATATCGGCACAATTATGCGTGATAAAGCTGGGCTACCGGTCATGAGCGGCACCTCAGGTTCTTCGTCTGATGCCGCTCTTGCAACACGTTACGCTGCCGAGTATTTTGGTAAAACATGGACTGCTCCAGGCTTGAGCCAAGCAGAAGGGTGCAAAGCGATCTCGGATCTGTCGCATCACTATTTCCGTGCAGAGTGCTCCAGTCCACCACAATCCATGGCAACAGGAATAAACAAGGTTCGTTGTGATGCAGGAATGGAAGAGAAACATGTAAATATACTGGATATCTTTACACATAGTTATCCAGAGATTTATGCTGGGGTTGCATTGACGATTGCCGGGGCACGTGGTAATGATGAGCAGGCAATGTATAATGTTACACAAGAAGCTGCTCGCCTTCTGCACGAAGTCGAAACTAAAGATTGAACTTGTTCTGTGAAGACAATCTTTAAGGTCGCTATTAATCAATGCGTTAAATATGATTAGTTACCTGTGGCCGACATTAGCGCAAGGTAATTTAAGTCTTCTTGCGCTAATTTTTGTCATAAGGAGATGCCATACTTCGGAGGAGCATACAGCTCTGCAATCCAGTGCGAAACGTTGCGTGTCTCAATTTTGCCCCGCCTTTATTATCACACACCGATATAGAAAAAGAGCTAAATCAATGGATGCAGCCTTACCTGTTGGAATCCCAAACTCACTGTATTGTCATCATGAATGAGAGCTGAGTCGTGCGAATAGGATATTCTGCGTGATACTCCAATCTCTTCACGAAATTTATTTTCTGAAAGCTCCTCCTCAGAAAAAACTCCCAATCCAACAGTCCTAGCCTCCTCAAGTAAAAGTGGAGAGTGTTTTTGTAATTCTGGTCGGGAACTTTCAACTTTCAGGCGCTCCCCATTTAAATTGTGGAAAACATGGAGTAACTCATGAAAAACAATGATCGCATGAAAGTCCACCAAGCTCATTCCTTCCCCCCCCCAGAGATATTCAACTGCATTCAGATTACAGTGAAAATCGGACCCTGTTCCCCGGTGGTTTTCAGCATCCGCATTTCTGTGTGCTATTACTCCCAATCTAGAAGAGTTGAGATGTATTACCACTGTTTCTGATTTGATCCGAGATATTGATTCAATGGCATGCAGGAGGACACGCCCTGTCTCCGTCGAGCCAATCTTATCGAGGGCATCTTCAAGCTGCCGATATATTTTATGATCACTCCCCTGGAAACAAAGTTGCTGATTGTTTTTCATCCAATCAACTTTCGACGCCTTTACAAGAGACTTAATGTCTATATCTGACATAGATTCAGAAGGTAATGGCTGATGTAATGTCAGGCTGAGGGATGCAGGACGCATTGCTTACTCTCCATATGAATATCATCTCCGCCCCTTCATAACAAATATCTCCCAGACATGGCAACACGAAAGCTGGAAATGCGTTCCAGTTTTCGTGTACTTAGCCGCGTTCGCACCATACTTTCACCATTACCTTCAGACTGGCATTTACGAACTATAACGCAGGTATTACCTACCAATCGATGCTCTGTATTTTTCTATTTTCTCATATTGACATCATAGCTTTGCTGGTTGTTAAAATCCATTTGCTTAATCAGTCACCTGAACAGGACTTACATACTGTTATTTTCGTCTAAAAATGGAATTTATTGATGCTTCCCATATCACAATTACAATCGCCAAGGACACTCTGCCCGTATCCATCAGAAACAGATGCAAGTATCAAAAATGGAATCACACATATTCAACTGGAAGAGGCCAAGTCAAGTGGTTGCCTGCATGTAAAAGATTGTGACATGGAGTATCTACCTCCGTTACCGAACGAAATCACATCAGTAACAGTGGAGAACTGTAATAACTTGCTCAGTCTGGAAGGATTACCGGGAAACATACAAAGACTGTCCGTGATTGGCTGTGAAAATTTGAAAATCAATGATTTACCGGTAACTATAAAAAGCCTGCATATTGAATTAAATAATTCATCTTTTATTCATTCTGTGCCAGAAGGCGTTGAACACCTGAAACTTTGCCACTGTCAAGTATCGGGTGTACCAGAAAGCGTTCGGTATCTTGAAATAAAAGGTAACGCTGTAGAGGGAATTGCAAGTGTTCCAGCCGAGTTATCTTCTCTCAGTATCAGAGATTATAGCCCGGAGAATAAAACCAGTATTGATAATCTTATATCACCGTCACTGCAAACACTACATCTGACTGGATGCAGCAATATTATACTGCCGGAGAAACTCCCGGAGAGCGTGATATCTGTAACCATTCATGCAGAGCAGAAAGCCATGTGGAACATCGGAGTTGAAGGGATGCCTGACGGTGTGGATCTTGATTTACAAAATGTGTTGCTTTCTCCAAGTGTAGTTCAAGCAAAAAACATCACCTTTCAGGGAAACGAACTGGATGCAGCCTTACATTTTCGCCCTGGTGATATTGTTTACGGACTTGACAAACCCAGAGAAAAAGTTGTCAACGCAATAAGGGCCATAAACACTCTATCTAAGAAAGATATTATCTCACAAGACACATTAACAAATGCAGTGTGGAGCCGTATAAGGCCTAATCGGTATAATACAGATCATACTATTCGAAAATTACTTAATGATGATTTTCGAGGATATTGCTTTAGAGATTTTTTAAAGAACCATAGCAATTTTAATATTATAAAATCGACATTTTCAAAATGTAGCATCGATGAGTTATGGGCAAAAACGAGCAAGGCTGGTCTAGAATTTCAAACATTGGTACGTAACAAAACGGTTATGTTTTGTACTGATGGGCTCATTGATTCTGTGCAAAGCATTGCCAACAAGTCAGATAATTACGGTCAGGGTATTACTGCCAGTGAATTACGGTGGGTTTATCGCAATAAGAATAATGATCAGATAATGAAAAACATAAAGTTTTACTTGCACGGAAAAGAGATACCAGCAGAGAAAATATTAGGCGCACCAGAATGGAAAGACTACCATCCCAAATACTCTGGTGCCACATATAAATATTCTTAATGATATTCATTTACAACGGAAGAGCGCTAAGCAACTTTTCATAGCGCAAAGGATAAAACGATGCCACTTTCAATCAAAAATATATTTTCAGGTTCAAAAACACACTATCCAGAAATATCCGCCCCCATACAGGACAAGCCTGTACAGGAGAATTGCACACTGACCGCAACAACATGCAATGTAAGTGGCTACACAGTATTCAGCAGAAACTCCTGCAGCTTTGACATTCGCCCTCCCGGCGCTGGAGACAGAACCTCAAACCTAAAACTCACTGCAACTGAGCTATCATGGCTATCTAAAACAATAGAAATAGAGAGTCGCAACACAAAAGCATCATAACCACTTACCAGGAAAAACCAAAAGCCGTAGACCAGAAACACCTGACAGCAAACAACCACCTTCTTGAGGGGAGGATAAACCGGAGCCAAGCTCCGGTTTTGTGAAGCTGCCGGGTTACTTCATCCCGCCAATATTTTCCCACGTCCCGTCAGCACGCAGAATTTGCAGCGGTCTTACCACACACTGTATCTGCCTTTTATCCGCATCCAGTATCACCACCTGCGTGATTACCCGGGCCTGCTCCGGGATAATACCATTCTCATCTGACTCCAGGATGTCTGCCGGCCCCAGTCGCAGTTGTGCTGTAAGCGACTGCCCGTGTTCACGGCCATCATGCTTTCCGCAACCGCACAGACGCTGCATAAGTTTTTTTAGTATGTTCATGTCATTCTCCTGTTCTGCCTGTATCACTGCCCACTTCATCCAGCCCCTTAACA